>Ga0272440_1001099_pt1 | contig 22494 bp, 19 predicted proteins | sample SSMMMBAug17_FD_192440 | JGI IMG/M metagenome (GOLD analysis project Ga0272440, IMG submission 192440) | Marine sediment archaeal communities from Little Sippewissett salt marsh, Falmouth, MA, United States - SSM-MMB-Aug17 | ecosystem: Environmental > Aquatic > Marine > Wetlands > Sediment ...
CGATACCTGATCGGTTGCAAGGCAGGCGCAAACATTCTCCAGGCTTCGCATTGGGGACGCCATGAAAAAATCCCTGAAAGCTGTTCGCCAATCCATCGGGTGATTTTTGAAACATCTGGCATTGCAAGAGTGTTTTTTTGCGTATCAATGGTGGGATCTTGGATCAGTTCAAAAGATTCAATGAGTTTTTTCAAACATTGATCGCAATTTGACAAATGCGACTCAAATGCCACATGCTGGTCATGGCTTAACAGGCCATCCATATACAATATATGTTCATCAAATGAAAAACATGTTGATTTCATAATTACCTCCATTTTTGGGTTGCTTTTATAATACTATATACAGTCTTTGATCATCAATTTTATAGTTTTTTTATATTTTTTTTTATTTTTTTTTGGGGAAAATGAAATGGCTTCCAATGAAACCGACATCACCTTATTGAACGAGTGTCTTAAAACAAAAAATGCAACTCCATTTGTAAAACGATATACGCCTGTCATTATTAATACGATTTATTCAATGGCCAGGAAACGAAACCGGCAGCTGTCCAAATGGGATGTTGAGGATTTAACACAGACTGCATTTCTTGAATTATTCATAAGCGATTGGAATCGATTAATAAATTACAACCCATCCCGTGGAATGACCTTAACATCTTGGGTGGTATTACTCACACAACATGCAGTCTGGGATTTTTTTAATGAATTGCCTGATCATCCCCGGCCGGAAAATGAATCCGATCAGGAAGATGAGGAGCAAAGCCCTGAGGATAAATTAATTGATAAAGAATCTGCACTTTTATATTTGGAAAGCCTCACTGACATTGAGCGGCTTGTTATCAAAATGAAATATTTTGAGAATTTAGAGATAGCGGATATTGCGCATATTATTCATCGATCAAAATCAAGAGTGTATCAGATACTTAAACAAGCAAGGAAGAAATTAGGGACAACAATTGCCGACTGACAAATCACCGAATAGTTTCCTTAAATAAAGGGCCATAGGTGTCTTGAACAATTTGTATAATATCATCAGGTGATTTCTGCGCCAAAATCCTATCTAAAAAAGGTTCCATATTATCTGTGCTGATTTGACGAATAATGTTTTTAACTGCTGGAATGGATGGTGGATTCATGCTGAATTCATCAATGCCCAAAGCAAGTAAGATTGGCACATAAAAAGGATCTGCTGCCATTTCACCGCACATAAATAATTTGACACCTTTATTATGAGCGGATTCTGAAACATATTTGACCAATCGGATAATTGCCGGATGTAAGGGTTGAAATAAATGGGCAACATCATGATTGCCTCGATCAATAGCCAGTGAGTATTGAATCAAATCATTGGTGCCAATACTGAAAAAATCAACATGGTCTGCTAAGATATCAGATAAAATAGCTGCTGATGGCACTTCGATCATAATGCCCACATCAATTTTCGCGTTAAAGGGGACCTTTTCCTTTGTTAGTTGGTCAATGGTTTCCTGCAATATTTTTTTGGCGTCAACGATTTCTTTCACTCCTGAAATCATGGGAAACATCAATCGAACATTGCCAAATGCCGCTGCTCGGAGAATGGCACGAAGTTGTATTTTAAAAATGTCTGGACGTTTAAGACAATATCGTATGGCGCGCAGTCCCAGGACAGGATTGGTTTCATCACATTCCTTCAATATACCCACCTGCTTATCTCCATTAATATCCAGTGTTCTGATTGTTACCGGATGTGGATACATCAAATCAACCACTTCTTTATAATTTTCAAACAACTGCTCTTCGGATGGCAGTTCATTTCTGGCCATGTATAAAAATTCTGTTCGATATAAACCAATACCATCACCCCCATGATCTAAAACCGATACAACCTCTTCAAGCATTTCAATATTTCCCATTACCTTTTTTTGAACGCCATCAGGCGTTTGAGCGGGTTCCTCACTGTGACGCATCATAAACTTTCTGCGTCGCTCAAAAATGCTTTTCTTTTCTTCATACTCAATAAGGGAATCTTCACTGGGATTGAGAATGACAGTCCCCATAGTGCCATCAACTATGATAATACTGTCATTTGGAATAATATCTGTTGCACTTTTCAACCCCAAAATAGCCGGAACCTGAAGGGTTCTCGCAATGATACTTGTGTGAGATGTTTTTCCGCCCAACTCAGTAATAAAGCCTTGTATTTTATGAAGTTGTATCTGGCTGGTTTCTGATGGTGACAGGTCATGGGCAATTAAAATAACACGTTTATTAATATTTTGAATTTGTTCATGATCGTCATTACCCATAAGATTTCGCATGATTCGGTTTGTCACGTGAGCGACATCAGCACCGCGTTCACGAAAATAGGGGTCAGTCATTTCATTAAACATACGATATATTTGAGTTGAAACAATCTTAAGGGCCCATTCTGCATTAATATTTTTTGATTCAATCATTTTGCAGGTTTTGTCGTAGAGTTTTTTATCTTTTAGTAAAACTTTGTGTGCTTCCAAGATATCCAATTGTTCGCTAAATTCCGCTGGCACCGAAGCAATAATGGCATCCATTTCTTGCATGGCCTGTTCAACTGCCTGTTTAAATCGTTCAATTTCAGAATCCAGTTCACTGGCAAGCAGATAATACCGATGAACAACATCAACTCCCTCTTTATCCACTAGATATGCCTTACCAATGCATATTCCCGGAGATCCACCAATGCCTTTGATAATAATTTCTTGTGATGCTTTCATTGAGTCATTCTTCTCCAAATTTGTTTTCAATCCTTGAAATAATTTTCTTTAAAATATCGTGGTCATGAGAATGATCAATGCCAACAGTAATCTCTGACCCTTGAGGACAATATAGCGTCAAAAGCTCAATTGTACTTGATGCATCTGCGCGTTGGTCATCTTTGGAAAGCCATACGCCATATTTTGCCTGTCTCGCAAGCTCTACAATCTGAAGGGCTGCTCGGGTATGAAGACCGAGTTTGTTATTTATGATCATTGTTTTTTTCATGGGAACTTTCAAAAAAATACACTCAGACAGCCAGATTGGACTTGACTTACCTGATGACTGATACAAAAAAGGATAATGAATTTCAGCGCTTTCCTTAATGGACCCATTGCCAAAAAGGCATGACCGACTTTTTGGGACTGCACCCACCTTAATGCTTAGTAATAGATTTAAATACCATGTAAATATCTGATATGTCAAACTAAAAAAAATGGCATTAATATCTTATTAAAAATCCTCTAAAATTAACTATTGATACTGGTAATTGGGATCTGCCCCCGCTCTATACTGTCATTGCATTCATGGTTTCTTCAATGTATGTTTTCAATTTATTTACCATAAACTTACCAGCATATTCCATCAGCTTATCACAAAATGGTGTTAATTCAGGATGATTCTTTATCAATTGTTTTGCCTGTTGCTGAATTTCCATCAGATCACCCTGTCGGGACAGGCGGTTCAGAGTTTTCATTATTTCTAGTGGCGGAATGACAAATTCCTGTTTTGAGAATTTTTCAGCTTGTTTTGATGTGTCGTCTTCATAAATCCATTCCAATTCAGTCTGCTCCTGAATTGTTGCCAGCAAATGATTGATTTGAATAGGCTTTAAGGTATGACTGTCAAAACCAGATTCTTTGCATTTGTGTTGAATATCCTCAGTCAATGTATCACAAACAGCAATCAATCGAACATTTTTTAACGCAGCATTGTCACGCATACAACAAGCTGTTTCATATCCATCAAGGCCCGGCATGTTTACATCCAGAAGTACCAGATGGGGACGTCGGTGAGTCGCCTGCGCCATGGCATCCTGTCCGGATTCTGCTTCCATAATGTCGAACCCCAAAGGCAGTAAAATATCTTTTAGAACCTCTCTGTTTTTTTCTTTGTCATCAACCACCAGCAAGGTTCGTCGATGATCTTTATAGCCAATAATGGTTTTGAATTCATCAGCAGCCATGCCGGGTTTTCGCCAGGATACTTCTGGTAAGTTCAGTTCAAACCAGAATGTGCTTCCTTTTCCAGGTATGCTTTTCACGTGTATTTCAGCACCCATCATTCGGATAATTCTCTGAGAAATAGCCAATCCCAGGCCAGTCCCTTCTTTCTTCTTGGCCTGATCGCCAACCTGATGAAATGGCAAAAAAATTTCTTTTATACTGTCTTCATCAATACCAGGCCCTGTATCTTCAATTTCAAACCGAATCCTGTTACCAGGGGTGAATACACGAAAAACCACCCCGCCTTTGTCTACAAATTTAATAGCATTTCCGATGAGGTTCAGCAATACCTGACGCAATCGTTTTTCATCCGCATGAACGCCTTCTGGAAGATCTTTTGATGATAAAAACGACAGGTAAATATTTTTCTGCTCAGCTTTAATTCGGGCAACTTCGACAATGCTGTTCAGCAAGTTTATCAGACCAAAATCCACAGGCTCCAGAATCATTTTTCGGGCTTCAATTTTTGACAGGTCCAGAATATCGTTGATCATTGTCAGCAGATGTTCACCACAATTATGAATGATTTGAACTGCATTTTGTTGAAATTCCGATAAATGCTTATCGCGTTTGAGCATTTGCGTATATCCAAGGATACCATTCAAAGGAGTACGAAGTTCATGGCTCATGTGTGCCAGGAATTCACTTTTGGCCTGATTGGCCGACTCAGCAATTTCTTTGGCTTTTTGAAGGGCTTCTGCCTGCTTATGTTCAGATATGTCCAGCATCATGCCGAGGAGGCCGCGAATCTCATTGGCAGTATCCAGAAAGGTTGCTTTGTAAATAATAAACTCGCGCGTTGCACCATCAGCACAGGGAATGGCCTTTTCATAAACCTGAATACCTGGATTTTCAAATAACTCCATATCTTTTTTATAAATGTCCTGTGCCACTGGCTGTGGAAAAATATCAAATATTGATTTTCCAACAACCGCTTCGCTGGAAATACCCATAACAAATTCAAAGGCTGCATTGCATCCCTCAAAATGGAATGATTTGTTGTTATAAAAAATGGGATGTGGAATGGTATCCATGAGCGTGTTGACAAAGTTGAGGTTTTCTTGAAGGCTTTTTTCGGTTTGTTTTCGTTCGCGAATTTCATCTTTATAGCGGGTTACATCACTGGTTACAACCACTGCATGGGTAATCCGGTTGTTGTCATCATAGTAAGGATAGTAATTGACTTCATAGCAATGCGACTTTCCTGATTTTCCAAATTCAAACCAGGACTCGTAATGAATTTCTTTTCCAGAAAAACATTGATCCAGATAATGCTTGAGTGTGGATTCAAAAACGTCCTCTCCCCAGACATCGGAAACAGTTTTCCCCACAAAATCGTCCCAGGATTTTGATTTGGCTTCACAATAAGTACGATTGACAGCTTCGTACCGATAATCACTGTCGATCAATGTCATGGACTCTTTGGATGCATTGGACAGAAATTCAAATTTATGCCATTTTTCTTCAATGGCTTTGCGATGCGTGATATCCACCATGACCATAAGAAAACAGTCTTTATTGCCAACTGCAACCGGTGCAATGGAAAACAAAAGTTCATTCATTTTGCCATCTTGGGTTTGTACGCTTATTTCATGATTATACAAAGGATTAGCACTTGAAAGATTGGATATAATATGTGACCACTGAGCAACAGAAAAAATGCCGGTTTCCTGGCATTTTTTCTGAATGAGTTGTTCTTTCGAGCGATCAGTCATTACTTCAAAGCCAGGATTTACAGAAAGAAACTTCTCTGTATCTTTTTCCAGAATAGCCATGCCAACAAGTTCTGTATGAAATGCCTGAACCAGATACTCATGAGCTTCATTTATCAGTGCTTCTGCTGTCTTTCGTGTGGTAATATTGCGAATGATAACAATAAATTCTGAGCCTGACGCCATGACCCGGCATTCATAAAACTTAGGAATATCGTTTACATGATTATCTACCTGGGCTTCAAAAATTTGGGGATAAAAAGTTTCAAAGGCTTTTTCAGCATGGTGCATTGTTTTTTTTGCCATTGATGATGGCATCATGTCATGTATGTGGCTTCCCAGAAAGTCATTGGGATACTGAAACAGATCATCTTTACGCCCCATATGGAAATCAAGCAATCTGCCTTCTCGATTGAATTTAAACACCAGGTCTGGAATGGCCTTTAGTAAGGTTTGAATGCGCTGTTCACTTTCATTCATTAGTTGATCCAGCATCTGGGAATGAGTCTGGCTTATGGTAGAGAAGCGATTCATAAATAATCGCATATCCACTGGCTGACATAAATAGTCATTCATACCAGCATCTAATAGTGCGGATAAAGAATGGATATGGCTTTCAGACAGTATTCCCAAAATGAAACGACTGGGAGATTGACATTTTTCTACGATATGTTCAATTATCGCTAAAGGGGATTCTTTTTGTTCTGAAAAATCAGCAATGATATAAATGTCTTGAGATTGTATGTCATGAAATTGTGCCTGTTCAACAACATTGCATAGAACGATTGAGCAGTGCTTTCGGGTTAGAAATTGCTTAATTTCAGGGTTTGCCTGTTGGGTGATATAGATCACTTTCATTGTTTTTTATCAAGTACGTTATAAGAATATAAACTGTTTAAAACAGTTGAAAGCATATCCCATGCATTGGGGGAAATCATGTTGATAATGTCTTCTGCTGTATTTTTTCCATTACACATTTGAAGTAAAAACCTGGCATGCTGTGGTGTTTCCAGCCAGTTCATACTTTGGATTAACAGATACATGGTTTTTTGGGGATATGTTTTTGTTGATTCATTCAACTCACAATTGATTTGCCTGTTGTGCAAACTTTGTTCCAGGTTGAGGGGGTTTCTTTCAATGACATCTTCAATTTCAGAAAGACAATAATTGGCAGCCATGGCTTTAATTTCAGGTCGCATCACCGGAATATCATGACGTTTGAATGTTTTGGGTTCAGAAATCGTATCATCAGTGTTTGAATTGAGCTGTTTTAAGATGTCTTTTCCAAAACGTTCAAAGTAAAGCAATGTATGATTATTACTGACCCCGCCAACAAATGGAAAGTCCTGTGGCGCATATTGCACAGCAATATCTGCATAGGCAGATTCGATTTGCTCTTTGTCTCTTTCTGATTTGGTATGCCTTTTTTCGGTATACTGTGTCAATAATTTGAAATCATCATTTTTGGGGAAATATATGCGATCAATGCCATATTTTTCAGGGTTTTCAAATATCTTTGATCCATGATGTAACACAAAATCGCCCATGGTGAACAATGAAATATCAGACATATTCAAACGAATAAACTGAATGGTTTCCATTGCTTCTCTGGCAGTTTCTGTGGGAAAATTTAGAAATGTCATGATTTGTGTAGAGATACCAGCACTGGATAAATTGTGAATGCAGTCTTGTGCCTGATGGGGGGAAATACCTTTGTCCATTAATTCTAATATTCTCTGGCATGCGGATTCCAACCCAATGGCAACAGATAGACATCCGCCTTGTTTGATAATCTGACAATTTTGCCTGGTAAATAAATCATCAATTTTAATGTCTGTTGACCATAAGTATTTACGATTGTGCTTGATCAGCTCTTTTGCAATGGCCAATACAGTTTTGGGTGCCATGACATCCACAGAAAAAGCAAAATGATTGGTATTATATTTTTCTGCCAGAATATCTAAATCCGCAATCATTTGCTCCAGTTTTTTTTCTCTATATCTTGCAGTGCCTTTTTGGGTTGCGCCATAGTGACAAAATGCACACCGATTCCAATAGCATCCCCTTGTGGGTGCATAAGGAAGTACTGGCTTTGGGGATAAATACAGGTTAAGGGGATAACCATCATAATCAGGTGGCGGGATATGGTCTAAGTTTTCCACGATATTTTTTGATGGATAATGAACTTGATCAGACTTGCGATCATATAAGATGGTATTAACAATCGGTTGATATTGCTGTCTGCTTTTTAATTGTTGGATCAAATGGTACAGTGCAGATTCACCTTCATAAAGAATAATGCTGTCCAGGTATTGAAATAAAGTACGATGTTTATTTTTTTGCATGTTTAAAGTCATCTGACTGATAAATGCCCCCCCTGCGCATAGATGAATATTTGGAAAATGGGATCGAATCAGATGCGCCATAGCGAACATTTGAAGAATTTGCGTGGGATATGTAACCGAAAATCCGATTAAATCGGGATTTTCCTTTTCTAACCAGTGAAGTAACTGGTCCTGGTAGTAGGGAATTAATGGGTTGATATTGACCTGGCACTGTTCCAAAATATCAGCATGGCTGGTTAGAAAATAGGGCGTTGTGTATTCACAAGGCTCAATTATCATTGGATGGTATGCGCTGGAAATAATTTGAAGGGCTTGTTTGAGTTTTTCAACGTTCTGGAAATAGTGGTCATAATCATAAAAAGAGTCTGGTTCTTTGAAGACCTTCTTGATTGAATCAACATTGCTGATAATGGACGAATCTGCACCCAATGCATCCAGTAATGCTTTGTATAGGGCATGTTCTGAGAATTGTAAAAAAGGTTTGTTGTCTAGTGTTTCAAATTTTGATTCAATCATTTGGTAGCAGGTTTCTAAAAATGGGGTGCTGAGCATGGCATCATGGGCCTCCAGATTGATATCTTTTATAAGGACTTTTTCTCCCCTGGCACGCAAAAAACTTGCTAAATAGGGAATTGCGGGGTGTGGTTGGGTGAAATCAGCGATGGGTGGATATAATAATGCTGTTGTAAATGCCATGGGTTGCCCCCTTATTTTTGCTGGGAGTAAATTATAAAATAGTTATTTTAATACTGAATTATGATTGGGCTGTCAATTTTTATTTTGTTATCAATGAATCCGAGCATTTTTTTTGATTCTCGTATAAGAGCAAAAAATAATAAACAATTTTTGCAGTGAGTCCCCAGATCATGGCTTCAGGTGTGTGATACACATAAATATTCATCGGCACGCCCCCCCAGGGTTGATGATATCTTTTTGGAAGCCCCAGCTTTTCAAAAGGTAATAGCACTTTTGTTTTGCCATCAGGAGTGGAATCAACTGGATGGGCCATGGGTTTGACCTGATAAATTTCTGGCGCATGTTTTTGAAAGTATGATACAGGCAACAAGAACACTCGGGCAACCTCATGATTATTAATATTTAATTGGAATATGTCATCAATATGCAGCACCCCAACAAATGGATCAATTGTAACCCCAATGGGGGCAAGCAATGTGTCCATAGGGCCGAGGATTTCTATTTTTGATGCGTTGATACCTAACTCTTCAGTGGTTTCTCGAATGGCTGTTTGTTCAAAACTATTATCAATGTCTTTTTGATAAAAACCACCTGGAAAGCAGATTTCCCCGCCCTGGCGTATAGATGATGAACGCTCTTCAAAAAGAAAATGCAGTTCTCCTGCCTTTAGTACAAGAGAAACCAAAACAGCCGTGTTTATAAATTCCGATTTACCCATTATACCTGGGCATTTGGGAAGTTGTGTTTTTATTGTGTTTATGTTAATTGACATTTTTGACGCCTGTTTTTCTTGTTGATTGTTTTGAGGTATTCCTCAGGAATAATCAAAAAAAATAAACGACCCATTTTAAACTTGACAAGCAGGCGGTCGTTCCCACGCTTCAGCGCGTACTTATTTCGACGCAATTGTGTATATTGTTGCGAATTCTTTAAAAAAACATAATACAGTATAATTAATTATCTGTTAACATTAAAAAAATAGAGATTACCCCGATGCATACAAAAAAAATAATCCAAATAATTGGAAAAGAAGCTTACAATGATGCATTTGCATGCATCAAAGATCTTATCAATAATGGCTTATCATTGGATAGATTCACAGATGATTGCCAAAGACCCAATCGTCAAGACATAACATTTTTTATTGCATCATGGTGTAAACATATTGGACTCAACCTCGAAGATTATCAAGAATGGCTCATTGATTATTGTATTGATGTTCTTTCCGAGATATCTTCAAGCAATCCATCCAAGATACGTCATAGCACAAAATCAGCCATCAAATATATTCATAAAACTGATGCTGCATTTAGATGTATATGTGAACATAATGTTTTCAAGGCCAAATGTTCAAAAGATTGTCCGAAATATAACAACATGCATGATCGGTATTTATTGAGTATTGAAAAAAAGAAACAACACATTGAAGAAATCAAAAAAAGGAACTTAGAAATAAATTCAGAACCTGTCGAAAAAAAACCCTTACTAAAGGAAAAATATAAAAAACAGTTTGAAAAGGGTGTTGATCTTGTCAAGCAATACATAGAAAAAGGACATAAGAAAAAAGAAATTGTTGAAATGCTAAACAATGAAGGCTACACAACCATTACTGGAAAAAAATGGACAGGGACGAGTATATCAAATCTTGCGCAACAATATAATTTGATTCCTGAACATAAAAAACGTATAAGAAAAGCGAAGTCAAAATCGAAATCAGATAAAAGTAAAACGTAACGACGTATTTTTAAATTTTTTCATCAAGATCCAATGTAAGCTTTCCTGACCTCAGGGTTATTTTTCAATTCATTCCCTGTTCCTTCCAAAACAATCTGTCCAGTTTCCATCACATATGCCCGATGGGCATATTTTAATGCAATGCTGGCATTCTGTTCAACAATAAAGATTGTTACGCCATTGTCATTTAACTGTTTCAACGCTCTAAATAATTCCTGCATCAAAAATGGCGCAAGGCCCATAGAGGGTTCATCCAGTAAAATGAAGCTTGCACCGCACATAAAAGCCCGCCCCATGGCCAGCATTTGTTGTTCGCCGCCACTCAATGTGTCCGCACGTTGGTGCTTTCGATCTTTTAAACGTGGAAATAGAGAAAAAACAGCGTCGTAATCTATCAACACTTTTTTTTTATCTTTTCTGGCATATGTCGCAATGGTAAGATTTTCAATAACAGTCAGATTACCAAAAATCCGGCGACCTTCTGGAACCAAAGCAATCCCAAGTTCAGCCACAATACGATGGGCAGGAATTTTTAATAAATCGACGTTATTATAAGAGATGCCCCCTTTTTTAACAACCGGAGCTTCAGGCGGCGGCAGTCGCATGATACTCATCAAAGTGGTAGATTTTCCTGCACCATTGGCACCTAATAAGGCCACCATTTCTCCCTTTTTGACATATAAAGAAATGCCATGAAGGGCTTCAATTGCGCCATAATTTGCATAGAGATGGGTTATTTCTAGCATGTTTATTCTTCTATGTTTCCCAAATAGGCTTTTATGACTTTGGGATCGTTTTGAATGGACTCAGGGGGGCCATCAGCAATGATCTGCCCAAAATCAAGTACGATAATCCGCTCACAAACATTCATGACCACGCGCATATCATGCTCAATCAACCAGATTGTGATATCAAATTCTTTGCGGATCCAGGCAATCAGTTCAATCAGATGTTCGACTTCTTTTGAATTCATACCGGCAGCGGGCTCATCCAAAAGGAGTAGTCTGGGTTGAGTGGCAAGGGCTCTGGCGATTTCAACACGACGCTGGATACCATAAGGCAGGTTTTTTGGGCGATTCTGTGCATGATCCTGAAGATTCATTTTTTCAAGCAGATTCATGGCTGTTTGATGAACATCACGTTCTTTTGTTTGATACCTGGATGTCCTTAAAATGGCATCCCATAAACCATACCCCAGGTTTGCATGTTGTGAAATGCATAAATTGTCCAACACACTCATTTCTGACCAAAGGCGAATATTTTGAAATGTGCGTGCAATCCCCAGGCGGGTAATTTTGTTAGGACGTTTACCCACAATGGATTGGTTTTCAAATGTAATTTTCCCTATTGTGGGATGATAAAAACCGCACACAATATTAAAAATAGTCGTTTTGCCTGCACCATTTGGCCCGATCAATCCTGGAAGCACACCTTGTTGTAAATCAAAAGTGAAATCCTGGACTGCTGTAAGACCACCGAAACGCTGGGTCAGGTTATTTATTTGTAAAAATGACATAAGCGATTCATTATTTTTTGTCATGTTTTGGAAAAAAATCCCTTAGCTCACGATTTCCCATAATACCTTCAGGACGAAACATCATCAATAATATGAGCATCAATGGAATAACCACCCACTTAATGACCTGCAAGGGCCGAAGTAATTCCAATAAAACTGTAAACAGCACCGCACTGATCACAGAACCACTCAATGATCCCATACCGCCCAGATAAACCATCACCATAACCTCAGTAGATTTCATAATTGTAAAAGATCCTGGGTTGATATAACCCAGGACATGTGCAAACAGGCCGCCGGCAATTCCTGCAAGCCCTGATGACAACATAAATGCAGTCATTTTCATTCGCCGGGTATTGACACCCATAATTTCAGCAGCAACTTCGTCTTCACGTACAGCGATAATCCCTTTGCCATAGGTTGATGACACAAACCGCCAGATAATCCATACAGTAAAACCAGTAAAAAAGAGAATGAATACCATCATCCAGGGAATGTCCCAAACATCTTGCATGGCATTGACCACTTTTCGCATTCCCATGAATCCCCTGGCGCCGCCAATGATCTGAATGTTTTCAATGGCACTTTTTACAATGTAATTGACAGCCAAAGTAATAATTGCCAGATAATCTCCGCGTGTATTAAAGGATGGAATGGCTACCAGAAGACCCACCAGTGATGCAATTAAACCGCCTGCAAGTAATGTCACTGGAAATAGTGTGAGTGCCCAGTATTCACCCAGAATCGCGGGGCCAAAAACCCGATCTGATGCAAACAGCCAGACATTCAACACTGATGTTACATAAGCGCCCACAGCAATAAATCCAGCGTGACCGCAACTGAATTCTCCCATATATCCATTTACGATATTTAATGAACTAGACAGTATAATGTTAATGCCAATGTACATAATTACCAGTTGAATGTAGGCATTGATCCATTCCTGTTGCGCACTAAAAACCATGAGAACAGAAAACAATATGTACAGGATAAAGTATTGATATTTATGCAAAATGTGCATCATGTATAATAACTCTTGGTTAAATTTTAGTTGATCGGGATACGCCAAAAAGGCCGGTTGGTTTCATGCTCAGTAATAGTAATAGGAGTGAAAAAGCAATCAAATCTCTAAATGTGGATGGAAAAAATGCCGCAACAAATATTTCTATAAATCCCAATAAAAACCCACCAACAAATGCGCCCCTGATTTCACCAATTCCGCCAACGACTGCTGCAATAAATGCTTTCCATCCAATAATGGCTCCCATATATGGCTCTAAAACAGGATATGCTGTAACAAATAAAACCCCTGCCAATGCAGCCATAGATGATCCCAAGACAAATGTAAAAACAATGACCCGATCAATGGGGATACCCATCAATGGCACAGCTACACGATCATAGGATATGGCTCGCATAGCCATTCCAATGCGGGTTTTACGAATAATCAACTCCAGAATAATAAATGCCATGATTGCAGTAATAATTACCATGATTTTAATGTTACTGATACTGATTGTGCCAAAAGTATAAATGGTTTTGTCAATTAATTCGGGAAACATTCTGCGGCTGGCGCCAAAAAAAGCCAGATTGGCATTTTCCAAAATTAACCCGCACATTAACGCTGTAATCACAACATAAAGCCGATTCGCCCCTTTTCTACGCAAGGGACGATATGCAACACGTTCCAGAGTCACGCCAACAAAGGATGTCACGATCATTGACAGGACCACAGTAAGAATAAACACAAGCCACAATGGGATATCAAATGGGATCTGTATAAAACTGTTTCCAGTAAAAAGAATGGCAAAGAAAAAACCAACGTAAGCACCCACCATAAAAATATCGCCATGGGCAAAGTTAATCAACAACAAAACGCCATAGACAAGAGTATATCCCAAAGCAATTAATGCATAAAAACTCCCCCACTGCAAGGCATTCAATATATTTTGAATCAAGATTTCAAAATCCACAATGGCCGCCTAAAAAAAACATTTATGGACAAACAGATTTAAAGAATTCAAATTTTCCTTGCTGACTGATTTTCACCACAACTGCGCATTTTTTGGGATCACCTTCGGGTGAAAATGTCATTTCTCCAGTGATACCATCAAAATTTTTAATCTTTGACAATTGATCTTTAATGGCTCTCCGATTCGTTCGCGAGCTTCCGGTCAATTCTTTGGTATTCTGAATTGCCTGAAGCATCAGGCGTGTTGCATCCCAGGTCAGGGCGGCAACGTCATCAGGTGTATAACCATACTTTTTACGATATTTATTAATAAACTCCAGTGTTTTTCCTTTTGCACCGGCAGCAGCATAATGGGTGGTAAAAAAAAGACCTTTGCAATCATTACCACAAAGATTCATCAATTCAGCCGATCCCCAACTATCACTCCCCATTATGGGATTTTTCCATCCCAATTCATGGGCCTGTTTTACAATGAGGGGAACTTCATCATAGTACTGGGGTGTGAATAAGATATCTGCTTTGGAACGAATAATATTGGTCAATTGCGCACTAAAATCCCGATCCTTTGTGGTAAAAGTTTCAAATGCGACAACAGATCCTTTTCCATGAATTTTTTCAAAGGACAGCTTAAAGTATTCTGCAAGACCTTTGGGGTAGTCACTGGCAATGTCATATAAAACAGCCGCTTTTTTGGCTTTGAATTCATTGGTAACAAAATTGGCAGCAACTGGTCCCTGAAAAGGATCTAAAAAGCATCCACGAAAAACATAAGGTCTGTCTGTTGTTGTCTGTGGATTGGTTGACCAGGGAGAAATCATAGGAGTTTTATAGGAATCACAGATTTCACCCGCAGGAATAGCTTGTTTACTGGCTTGAGGACCAATAATACCCAGGACACGATCCTGTGTAATCAGTTTCAAGGAAGCAGCGATAGCGGATTCCGCCTTGGCTTCATTATCCTCGAAAATAAACTCCAGGGGCCATCGGGTATTTCCCACAAGCAGCCCCCCATTTTTGTTTATTTGTTCTTCAAGCATTTTTGCAGCATACTTTGATCCTTCACCGACTTTTGGAATATCACCAGTCAGTGGAATGTTAAATCCAATCTTGATTGATGATGTTTTTGCCCATAGCATCGGGGTACAAATGATAGCTGACAGGCATAGAGTAACGATAAAAGCATTGCGTTTTGTTTTGTTCATTTTTTTTTCCTTTCTTGTTAATGAACAGGTGTAATCACAAATAATACTTTCATATTGAGTTAGTTATCATATAATAGTTATCATATAAATATTGCTTTGTAAATCGAAAATTTATAGATGGTAATAATGGGCGGACGTTCGTGCAGAACAAGGCTGAACATTAAAAATATGTGCTTTTGTGCAATTAATAATGTTGGGAGTTTATTACATTGAACCCTTTCTTAATGTCTTTTTCCAGGTATTCCTGTGCGCAGTCTTTTGTTCCAAACAATGTGCAAAGCCTTGCCATTTGATGATATATGTGCGCTTTTTCATTTGATTTATGGTTTAACATATCAGCGAGTATTTGAATACTTTCTGATAATTGATCGTTCATTCCATAAAGCCAGGCAAGATTATGTGCGGCACGCAAATGAGCTGGATCTTTAAAAATCGCTTGCTTAAAAGCATGCCTTGCTTTTGTGCGATTGTCTAATATCAGATATAAATTTCCCAATTGATACCACTGATCGGATTCATCCTTAAGCTGTCGTTCTTTGCTGCGAATCGCGTCTTTAATATATTCCACCAGTTCGGTCAGTTGTATCAGTTTTTTGATCATTTGGGGATAGTGTTCATTGATTTGTAATCCAATAGATAAATAATGAACCGCCTTTTTAATATTGCCGGATTTGCCCAGTATTTGTGCGAGAAATAGCGTATATGAAGGTGATTTTGGAGCGAGGTAGACAGCTTTTTTCGCCCAAGTGATCGCAGTTTCGAGCCGATCCATTTGGAAATAAATTCTGGCCATCTGGTAATGTATTTCTGGCTGGTTGGACTCATATGTCAGACTATCCTGATACGCACGTAATGCCATAAAAAAATTATTGGCAGATTGATAGGTTCTGGCCAATTGGTTCAAGATGTTGGCATTTTCGCCATAGTCCTTGATGATGCCATTGTATACTTCACTGGCTGCGGACCATTTATGTTGGGTTTCAAAACAACTTGCCAATAGCAGTCTGGCTGTCAGATTTCCGGGCTGAATGTTTATACAGGTTTGTAAGCTTTTTTCTGCCATAGCAAAGCGGCCTTTTTTCATATGTATTTTTGCCATATTAAAATGGATGTGGGGATGTTGTGGATACTGTGCAATGGCTGTGGCATAATGGGTCATTGCTTTGTCCAGTTTGCCTTTTGATGCTTCAATCATACCAAGATTATTATGAGCGGTGGCGTTTTGAGGATGATATTTTAAGGTGAGCTGATAAAATCCACGCGCAGCATCATCATTTTTATTTTGTTGATTGATACTTCCCAGGCGATTCAAGGCCAGAGCGCAATCAGGATATTTAGAAAGAGTTGATAACCATAGCGTTGTTTCATCATGGTACTCTTGCACATAATCGAATGTCAATAGAACAAAACTACCTATCCAGAAAAACATCAAATAGCGTAGATATTGGGGATTGATAATTTTGTTTAAAAAAGATAATCCAATCATCAAAAGCCCCAAAATTCCCCATAAAGTAAAATATTGCCAGTGATCAGCAACCCAGGCATATCGCATAAAATAGATATCCACAAAACCCAGGACTGGAAACAACAGAAAAAAAATAACCCCAAAGCCAAACATACCGCCATAACTTCGTTTGAAAATACAATAGATTACAAAAACAATGATTATAATCAGTCCAGGTAGTGTCATGTGTAAGGGGAATTGTGTATCATTTATCGGATAAACAAAGCTTTGATTAATGGGAAACAGGCTTTTTTGAACATAAAAACCCAAAGCGAAAACCCCATTGACCCATCTGGAAATAATGGAATCATTTCTGACAATGGTTTCACCAATAGCACGATAGGTCTGAAACCACAGACTGATACATCCCATAATTGCAGATACATAGAAAAAAGGCATTGATAACCAAAAATCGCGACGCAAAAGGCGCTTTTTTTGCCAGAAATGATAACACCAAATCAGAAGGGGAAACATAATAACAGCCGATTTGCTCAAGAGGGAAAATACAAAAAACAGTAGTGATAACCAGTAATGCTTGAGACGTTGATTGGTTTCAAATGTAAGAAACTGCCAAACACACAGCCCAAAAAAGAACATGCATAACACATTTTTTCGTTCTGTAATCCATGCCACTGACTGAACATTGATGGGATGAATGGCAAACAATATAGCTGCAAAGCCAGGAAATGGGATTTTTAACTGGCGGAAAATGACAAACAATAGCAGGGCATTGATTGCATGCAGCAAAAGGTTGACACAGTGATAACCTGTGGCCCAAAAACCCCATAACTGATATTCAATCCAGAAACTTGAATATGTCAAGGGGTAATAATCTATCACCTGGGTAGAGAACCAGATTTTTTGAAGTCCTGAAAATGAGCGCATTAAAGGATTTTGCAACAACACCATGTCATCATCCCAAATAAAACCTGCATGAAAAATGGGATAATAACTGATAACCAGAAGGATAGATATGATCAGGGTAACATGCAAATAGCTGGATGTAATAATGGCATGCAGGTTTTCATTTTTGACACGCATACAAATGCCTCATCTTTCAGACGAGAATTGTTATTCATTGTCATGGATATTCCGCGAAATTCATTCACTCATCCAAATCTTGCATTTTTTCTTTAATTTTTTCCAATACAAAAGGCGGAACCATACCAGAAATATCACCATCAAAGCGCGCAGCTTCTTTGATAATGGATGAACTGGTATAAATCCATCGCAAGCCAGTCATCAGGAAAACAGTTTGAATATCCCGGTTGAATCGTCGATTCATTAATGCGAGCTGGAATTCATATTCAAAATCCGAGACCGCTCGCATGCCGCGCAAGATTGCAGCAGCATTACATTCTTTGGCATAATCCACTAAAAGACCATCAAATGTGCCGATTTCAACATTTTTAATATCTTTGGTACATTCTTTGAGCATATCAACGCGTTCATCCACAGTAAACAAGGATTTTTTTGATGGATTTTTCAGGATAGCCATAATGACATGATCAAATATGTACAAACCCCTTTCCAGGATATCCAAATGTCCATTGGTGACAGGATCAAAGGAACCCGGGTATATGGCAATTCGTTTCACAATTTGCTCCTTTTTGGGTCATATAAATCATCGTTGACAAGGAAATCATTCAAGTGCCTGCTCATTCTTGGGTTTACGAGCAGGATTTTCAGCAACAACAATTCATGTTATTGTATTTGTGCCAGCAATTTTTTGGCTTCAGGCCAGTCATATAATTCAGAATCCCATACATAGGTGGGGTTCTTTATATGAAGGCAACGTTCAAGTTCTTTTTGGGCAAGTGGGTTATCCCCATTCTTGATATGAACTTTTGCCCGCTTGACAGATGCCAGTGTTAGATTGGGATCAAGAGAAACAGCTTTTGCAGTAAGTTTATCGGCTTCACGCAAGTTTCTCAAGGGCCAGGGAGGTTCTGTGTAAAGCACAGCTAAAATAACGCGGGCCAAAATAGCAAAGCGATCGTCTGGCGCCAATTCAATACATTGATTCAATTTGTTTTTGGCACTTTTGACCAATCCCATGGCTTTGAACACGCCCGCCATCTCGGCCTGCTTTGCCTGGCATGTGCCAATCCAATACAATGCGGCCACCGACTTTGGATTGATTTGTTCAGACTTTTGAGCGCTGATCAGAGCCTGCTGATAGAGTTCTTTGGCAGCTTTTTCATCCTTTGTTTCCTGGGCCTTTTTGAATAATATTTCAGCAATTTTCCAACAGGTTTTTGCATTATTAGGGGATAATGACAGGGCTTTTTGGTAAATTGCATGGGCTTTATCCAGGTTATTTACATTTTTGTGCATTTGTCCGAGATACTGCCATGCTTGCTGATAATAATCATTTAATTGGGCCTGTTGTTCGGGGGTCAGTTTTTCGGCTTTTACTGGTATGGTGAATACCAGTAACATCAGAACTGCTGCCATAAAACCAACTTTGGATTTTCGTTTCATTGTTCACTCCTTTTTAAAGTGATATCCTTTTTAGAAAGGTTGATAATTATTTATATGAGATTCTCATGCAACGATGATTTATAAGCAATTAATCACCTTCAATAATTTGTATATCCGGGTATTGTCGCCACATTTGGTTATAATCCATTCCATAACCCACAACAAAAACATTTTCAATAACAAATCCAATATATTTAACCGACACATGAACTTCTCGTCGTGATGGTTTATCCAGAAACGAACAGATTTCAATGGATGCGGGATTTCTTTTATATAAAATATCTAATAGGTTATGTAATGTCAGTCCGGTATCGACAATATCTTCAAGAATTAAAACATGTCGATTGTGGATATCATAGTCAATATCCTGGTCGATTTTCACCAGTCCGGTGCTATTTTGACCGGCATAGCTCGAAATTTTCATAAATTCTACACGAACTTTTGGGGTTAAGGACCGGATTAAATCTGATGCAAACATAAACGCACCTTTTAATAACACGATCACGCAAATTTCATGGCCAGAGTAATCAAATGAAATTTGTCGGCCCAATTCTTGCACTCGACGCTGTATTATATCTTTATTAAAGAGAATATTTTTCATGATGTTCCTTTTTTTTTCGATCTTATGTTTACATTCATAAAATTAAGTGTTAAAAATCTTTAGAGTAACCCAAATTGCCTATTAGCAAAACCAATGTAGGGGCGAACATAAGGTTTGCCCTTACATTGGTTTTGCTCATAGCCCTGATTTTACCGGCAATTTGGGTTACACTCAAGTCATTAAGCTATCATAATAAAAAGAACCTGGAGGTTAGATGAAAAGAAAAGCAAGAAATTATTTAATCAATCGAAAAATGCAACTCCGACTGACGTTTAAGTTTATCGCTTTAACAGTCAGTTTTTGCCTGATTATTGGTATTCTCGTGTACCATACAATCTGGCCGGTGGTGTCCGGTTTTGTGCCTTTGGCTTTGATTAACCAGCTCAAAGGGCATATTTTTTATCGGTTGTTTTATTTCAGTATTCCACTACTTGTAGTGATCATGGGATGTTGTATTGTTTTTACACATAAAATTGCCGGACCCATCTATAACATGGAAAACAAGTTAGAAAAATTATTGGCCGGTGAAAATCCGCCATTGATAGTACTTAGAAAAGGAGATGAACTTCAAGAACTGGCTGATAAATTAAATGCTACCATTACGACATTTAAAGAGCTGCGAGAAAAAAGCAGTAAGAATGCTGCCTCCCCAAAATGGTTAAAACAAAGTCGATAATTAAGTTTGATGGGTCTTTAAACATAAAACGTTCGTTTGTAATTAAAACCATTTGAGATATTTAAGCAGTGTAATAAAATTGGGACTGAACATGAAAACAATAATAAGGGCCGAAAATGTAAACATCTTGAACCAAATTTTTAAATTGCTGATATCCGCCCTAATCATTTCAAAGCCTGTTCTCATTTCACCACGTAAGTCCGCTATTTGTTTTTCAAGATCACCACGTAATTTGTTGTTTTTAGAGTTGATTTCACCACTTAATTTGTTGTTGAGAGAGTTGATTTCACCACTTAATTTGTTGTTGAGAGAGTTGATTTCACCACTTAATTTGTTGTTGAGAGAGTTGATTTCACCACTTAACTGTTTGGCAACAGCGGTTATTTCGCCACGTAATTCTGTGGCAACAGCGGTTATTTCGCCACGAAATTCTGTGGCAAAAGCGGTTATTTCACCACGTAATTCTGTGGCAACAGCGGTTATTTCACCACGTAACCCTTCTAATTTAGTATTCATATCACCGCGTAATTCAGATAGTTTCGTGTTCATTTCACCGCGTATTTCATTAATATCAGCTTTTGTAGCGAGTTCAACCAACAAATCTTTTTTGATCTCCACTTTCATGTTTTCTTGATTCTTTTTAATGAACTCAATTGTTTTTAACGATTTTTCAAAAGAATCAAGGCCCTTTTGATGGTTATTGATTCTTTCATCCAGGTACTTGAACATCGTAATCAAAGGTGGACTTTGATCATTGGGAAATATTTCGGTAATTTCAGTTACTAAAGGATGAATGTTAGTTAATATTGGATAATTAACAGTTCGAGTAACTTGTGCTGCTTTCATTTTTTGCTCCTTTCACATAAATTTATTAATTTAATTGGTGATCAATTGGAATGTTTTGAGATAATTAAATAGTACAACAAACAACCAGACGCAATCATAAAGATTCCAATCCCCTGGGCTGGTGATAATGCATGAAAAACAGTAGCACCTCTATCATCGCCTCGAAAAAATTCAATAAAAAAACGTCCCAGGCCATAGATGCATAAGTAAACAATTGCGACAACTCCAGCTTTGGGTTTTCGCCTGGATATGAAGATTAAGATACCAAATATTCCAAAATTCATTAATGATGAATACAATTGGGTTGGATGAAGCGGTACATTGGGTCGGGCCAGGGTTAATGGGTGTGTAAATGTGACTGCCCAGGGCATGTCACAAATTCGGCCATAACAACATCCTGCAAAAAAACACCCTATTCTTCCAAATCCATGGGCCAGTGCAACTGCTGGAGCGAGTATATCCAATGTGGAAAGTATGGGAAGTTGTTTTTGTTTCATATAATACCAGGAAAATATCAATGCAGCGATGAATCCCCCATAAAATACCAGCCCGCCATTCCAGATACGAAATATTTCTAACCAATTATTTTGAAATGTTTCCCACTCCAAAATAATGTATAATACACGTCCACCGATCATCCCACAGACCAGTGCGTAAAAGCACAAATCTACAATTATTTCTGAATTGATTTGTTTGCGTTTTGCTGTCTTAGATACATAGTACAAGGCAACAAGAAATCCCAAGGCGATACAAAAACCATACGTGTGAATGGTTAAGGGCCCTATTTTGAATAGAACTGGATACATGGTTATCCTTTTACTTGATGTTCAAACTTTTTTGAAAAGAGTGTAACCATAATAGACTGAATTCGAGGACACGATCCTTATTTCTTGACATAAAATCTTATAATATAACATTTATATCAAAAAATAAGGTCATGTCCCCAGAATTCAGTCTATTTGGGTTACACTTTTTTCAAAACGTCAGTACAGTTTGTTTTCAGCCTGGGAACAAACTGTACTCAGAAATGCTCTAAAAAAAATACCATACTCATTTCTCTTGAACGTACAAAAAAAATAAGGTCGTGTAGAGACGTAGCATGCTACGTCTCTACAGTACATTTACCATACTCATTTCTCTTGAACGTACAAAAAAAATAAGGTCGTGTAGAGACGTAGCATGCTACGTCTCTACAGTACATTTACC
>Ga0272440_1001100_pt1 | contig 22491 bp, 19 predicted proteins | sample SSMMMBAug17_FD_192440 | JGI IMG/M metagenome (GOLD analysis project Ga0272440, IMG submission 192440) | Marine sediment archaeal communities from Little Sippewissett salt marsh, Falmouth, MA, United States - SSM-MMB-Aug17 | ecosystem: Environmental > Aquatic > Marine > Wetlands > Sediment ...
TCAAAAATATTGCCCCTTGTCTCGTCAGGAAGGCCTATCATATTAAAAGCTGTCGTTCTAAGATGATACTTCTTACATTACTGAAATGCATCTATGATGTGACCTGATGAGCTAAAAAGAGTATAAGTCATTTATAGTAAGGATCTTCAGACATATCTTAGACTCGCCGAAAAAGGGGTTTCAGGCTCCATAAAAACAACTTAAAAAGAAGGAAGACTTATATCCTACCAACTTACCAATTCATTTTCAAAACTACATATTTTGTTTTATTATTCTCTAACAAGCACTTTTCCTTATATCTCTGAACTATATCTTCAAGTCCATATCTTTTAATAAGGATGTCAACCATAACAGATACTTCTTTAAATAAAAGATTGTCCAGATATGTTTTCTCTTGTAATTCAACCAGTAGATCTTCTGGAAGCGACTCCCTATTAATTCCTTTAATTGTGAAGATATCTCTTTTTATCGGATACAAAGTGTTAAGTTTAAACATATATGCTAAAAGAATAACCGTTTCATATATTTTTTCAGTTGTTCCTACCAAGAAAAATTTTTGCTTAATTTCCTTTTTGACACAAGCCAAAGGATCAGATAATCTTAAAGAAGTAATATCAAAAATATTTGAGAAGTGATCAGATAAAGGAAATTGCCAGCGTGGTTGTGATAAATAATAACAATAAAAATTGTGGTGTTCAAAAAAAGAAATATATCTTCGTAAATGTTCTCCTCTATTAACATTGCTACCTAGCTCATTCCAACTTAACCAACAAAAGTTTGAAAGAAACCTATTTATCGGATCTCGTATTACAGTAAAGTATAGTTGAGGAAGCTGCAATATTTCTGCAATACCTAGCACTTCATGTCCATGAAAATATAAAACCTTATCTTTATTCATTAGTCTTATCTTTGAATATTCTTTAGCTACTTCTCCCGGAAGTTTTAATGGTAAATAAGGAGGTAGAATGCCTTGTGAAAAGTTATTAGCTATTCTATTAGCAGGAAAATCTAATACACCCATACTATTAGGTATTGATTTTAGTAAATTATCTGTTAAGGACCTGCTTGCTGTTCTAGGAATAGCTTGGTGAAATATATTATACTTAAAACTTTCAATATCTTCTGAGGATAACTCATAAAACATAAATATACTCCTTGTTATAATGTTACTGTAACCACTTCTACTTAAAGCCCCTGTTTTTTTTAAAAAAAAGTATTTGATCAGTAAGAATTTGAATCTAGTAGAAAGGTTTTGGCAGTATAATAAAAAGAAACTTTTGAAAAAACACATATTATTTATATTATAAAGAACATAAAAACATTAGGGCAAAAACAATTCAATTTTCGATAATGACAAAGTTCATAATAAAAATTTAAAAAGAATAGTTGAAACGTTTTAAATAGTTGTACCAAGCACATAAAGCATGCTAAGAAAATCAAAAGTTGGACGATCATAAGTAGTTTTATAGATCATTAATAATGGAATATTTAATATTTATTCCCCCCCCATAATGTCCAACCTCCTCCTTTTTTTTATTATTTTTATAATGAAAAAGAGGCATTTCAAAAAGCATTCATTTAATGCCACGCATTTGGTATTGTAGAAGCATACAATCTCCTTATTTTATAGTAGGAACACTTCTACAGAAAATTCTTCTTTCTGAATCCCAAAGTTCTGGAAATTGGTTGTCTTCAAAATGGAAATCTGATCTTGCGGGACAATACTTTTTAAGGATGGCATCGTATCTATTGTCTTTTTTGATACCATTAATAGATTGCCATTCAATGTTGTTATTACCATTTTCTGAAAAAACACCTAAATAATCAGACAAATCCTTTATTAACTGGTTTGTCTTATAGTTTATTTGCTCATGGGTATATATAGTTACGATATCCTTAAGCTTCAAACATAAATCCACATAACTGTTCCACAATGTTGCAGCTATTTCCAAATCAACTGATTGTGTACTAGAAAGATAATTGAGATTTTTATAACTAGATAAGATATCAAAATTTTCTAAACATTCATTAAGCCACAGTGAAGGGTTTGGAATAATACTTACTACCTTATACCCATATTGATTTACAAGTTTTTTAATTTCCTCATTATTAAAGTGAAGCAAATTTTTTGGTAAAGCTACTATAACATCGTTATCAAAATTAGTGTTTTCATATGTATTACTTATCGTTTTTAATCTTAATTCACTGAATAACTGAGGTAATTCTTCTATGTTATTACATCTGACATTGTAATACTTTGTGTTAGAAATAGAGTTACTTATTAATTTAATAAAATCATTCATAGAATTTGCAGAAAGTGAAGAAACAATTAAATTTCTATGAGGACGGTGCATAGAATAATTTTTACATAGCTGGTGTTTAGCATAGTAGTTAATAAGTTGGACATGATCCTTTTCAATTTTACTTACATTTTCATATTTTCTTTTAGCTTTTAAATAATGATCACCTGAAAAAATGTTAAGACAATTTTGCCAGGATAAATTATTACAGTCTTTTATTTGCTCTATATTGTATAAATTTTCGTTTTTTTCAGTGGATGTAGAATTTACATCAATAAAATAATCCAAAAATGGAGCATTGCTGAAAGCTGAGTAAATATTATTCATGCATAATGAATATGATGGATTCAATTCTATAGCTAATGAAAAATAAAATAGGCTTAAATCAATTTTGTTCTGCCTATAAGTGATCACTCCAAGATTATTGTAAATCTGGTCATTTTTTCCATTTTTTTGTATGTATAGTAAAAAAAAGTCGTATGCCTTATCAGGGTGTTCTTTCGATAATTTTTCTCCAAATTCAACACTCTCTAATGTTTCGTCAAGCTGAGATGATTGGTTGTTTATACAATTGTGACCTAACAATTGTGGATTACTAAGAATATAATTCTGGCTGATTCTTATTTCATGGGGGGTAACCAGATTAAACAAAGGTAGAAATAATGATTCTGGATCATTTAAGCCTTTTATCATGCGAATTCGAGACTGAATAGCAACAAGTTGCTTAAAAGTCTCTAGTTTTATATAAGGTTGTGTATTTTTACTTCTAATGTTACATAACATCTCCTTTGTGGCGAATAGAATTTCATCAGATGTATTATTTTTCAACTGAATATCAAATTCATCTATTCTGTCTGAATGAATATCAATTCCCAATAAAATTTCTTCATATGTAAGAAAACGCTTTAATTTGTTTGAATAATATTTTTTGGGAATACATAAATCTCCACTGTGAACTCTCATGCCTGAGTATAACAATGCATTTGTATATAATCTTGGGATGTTAAATCCTTCCGAAAGTGCAACAGGCCCAGAGTCTACACATATAAAAAAAGTACTGACAGAAATAAAGTAAGGATCAACAAAGTCTGTATATTCGGAATGATTTGCAACATCTATATATTGAGGTGGCATGCTCTTGAGTTGTTTCATTCCTTTATGTCCTAACCTTACAACATAATAACCTTCGGAGATTAAAAATTGAATAGCAGGTATATAGGTTTCAATGCCTGCAGAACGGGCTTCATTTTTCCTTTCTTTTTGAGTCAGCTGTTCTAACCAGCTATCATCTCTGACATGAATGGTAATAATTGGAGCTTCTTGAGGTATTCCAAATTTTTTCCGAAGGATTTTGCCTTGATTTTTTTCAAGATCAGTCAGTGAAAAAAAATAATTAAGATGATTGCGATTATAAAATTTTCGAAAAAAAATTCTACGCAAATCTGTTTCTCTTGTAACAGCATAAATGGTATTATCTTTTTCTATTGGATATATGTTAGATTTTTCAGAATCAGTAGAAAACCATATTAATTCATTGTCTGTCGTATGAATAACATTTAAACCTCTTGTTATAATAGAGAAAACAGATCGATTTACTCTTAATTTTTGAAGAGGATAAGAAAAAATGGTTATGTTGAATTGTTCTTCGTTGTATATATTTCTTAAACAAAACAACTGATCTATTGGCTCTCCAAAACAATAAAGCTGAGGTAAAACGTATACAACATTTTTTTTATGTAATTTTTTCATATAAAATTATCGTGTTCTGGTGAATTATATAATTGCCAAACATATTTATTAACATTGTGATGTCTGCAATGTGTCATACATTTAGAAACATCAATATTTGATTCAATATAATCAACAATACTTTTTCGCCGAGAACTTTCCCATATTTTTTCAAATGGTTCAGTGTATAAATTTCCAAAACAGAATTTTTCTTCTCTGAAAAACTGGCAACAAGGGTAAAGCCCTCCATCAGCAAGAACCTGTGTAATAAATGGTAATCCTAAACATTTTGTGTACGTGCGATAACCAGTATCTGAGAAATCATTCTCTCTAATTAATACCAAAAAATTATCATCCTGAAGTTCTTTGGTTTTCTCAAATGAATCCAGAGCTTGTTTGTACAAATCGCGGGGCACTTTGTATTCATTTTTGGGATGAAAACTATGTCTTTTAACCGTGTAATAATCAACACCTAATTCTTTTGATAACGCCGCTATTTCATAGATCTGATCAACATTTTCGTTAAGTAATATTTGCTGTATACCAATTTTTATTGATAAATTGTGTTTCCTTTTAAAACTGGCAGCAAAGGCAATATTATTTTTTACTTTTTGTAAATCATCAGCCGCTGTACCATGTAAATATGCATATAGTTTTGGATCTGCAGCCTGTATGCTAATACGACACCAGGATAGTTTATCCAATGTTTTTTCTGAAAATGCTGGTGTCATAGGAACACCATTGGTGTTAACCGCACTATTGATACCATGCTTGCCTGCATGCTGAATCATTTCGGCAACATGTTTGTTTAACAAAGGTTCTCCTTCCCCTGCCAGCAAAAAACTTTTTACACCACTTTTTGCGAAAGATTCAACCAAATCTACTAAAACGTTTTGTGCAAGAAACTGAGGTTTGTGCTTCAAATAATCCACACAACATAAAATACATCTATGATTACATGCACTGGTTGGAGAAACTTCTACATGTACAGGAAAAAAAGGCTCCTGAAATTTCCATTTTGCCAGAACCTCTGGATGGTGCATCAGTTTTGTTCCATCGATAAACATTTTTCCCATATTATATTCCTTTCAAATAAAATTAATATGTGCGGGAGGGGTTCTTAATTTATTTAGAAATCGATTGACAGCATCATTTCTACAATTGGGCATACAGTTCGAGCAATCAAAAGTAGTTAACAAATAATCTTCTAAGTCTGCTTTTTTAGTACTCTCCCAAATTTCTCCCCAATCCTGATTGATTATATTTCCATAACAAAATTGAGAATTGCCAATTTGTGGTCCACACGGATAAACATTGCCTTCCGAATCAATATCAACAAAAAAAGGGAAACTTAAACATCTGTTATAATTTCTTTGATGTATTTTTTCCAATGATTGCCATCGGATAATAACTTTAAATGTGCTATCCGATAATTTTTCAAGATTGTGAAGATAGTCAACAACATCTTTTTGACTATATGAAACAGAGGAATTATATTTTATTTCTGGATGTTTTAAAAATGGTTTTAAAACAAAATAATCAGCACCTATTTTTTTTAATTCATGAGCAAACAGATGTAACGTATTTAAATTTTCTTCAAGAATCAAGGATTGAACTCCTATTGTACAATCTAATGGCTTTGATTTTTTTATTTCAACTGCATTGCTAACATTGGAAAGTACTTTTTGTAAGGTACCAGTTGGAGCACCATGAATTTTGCTGTATGCTTTATCATCCCCAGCATTGATACTTATTCTCATCCACTTCATTTTTGGAATGATGACTTTTGAAACATCTTTGTTCAGAAAGAAACCATTGGTATTAATTGCTGTATCAAGTCCGATGGAATAAAGTTCTGATATAGAATTGGGAAGCTCTTTATTCAAAAGAGGTTCTCCATCTCCTGAAAAAAAGAAACTTTTTGTACCTCTTAGAAACATTTCATTTGCTGCTGCTATCAATCGATCTAATGGCAAAAATATAGGTTTTTTTTCTAAAAATGAATATGCACAAAAAATACATCTGAAATTACATGTTCTCGTTGGACCGACAGAAACAGTAATAGGGTGAATTTTATTTCCTTTGCTCCATTCATTAAGAACCGGCAAATGATATAGCAATTTATGATCATCTAATTGCAAAATTTTTTTCATAAAGTTCCTTACCTCAAAATGCATTTGATAAAAAGCAATATTATTAGATAAATGTATATAAACATTATTTTTCTAAATTAAGCGCCTTAAATATTTTTTCAGGGATCATTTTGTTGGCTATCTCTATTTGTTTTGGAGAAAAAACCTCCCTCCATTCATTTATTCTACCTTTTCGAAAATGCGTAACTTTATTATTTTCAATCTTAGGATCAATCCATAATCTTTTTTTCAATGCCATAGAAATTTAATATTTTTTGAATCAAAGCAACATGATCTTTTTTTATATCATTAAATGAAGTGACCATTATCTCAAAGGATTGCCTGTCTAGGATCACGAAAATTAACAATCATTTTTTCAATACCGTATTGTTTCAGATATAAAAGATTTCTATATGTCGCAGGGAAATGTTCTTTTGCTGCTACAGCTTTTTTCTCTTTAACAAATCTTTCAATATATTCAGGATAAACATTGTGATAAATTTCAGTACAAATTTTTGTACTCGGAATTTCTAATCCAAAAATAAGGTTGTAAAAAAGAAATTGACTCCCTGATTTAGGAAGTACGTTCAATATTATTGGTTGAATTTCATGATTTTTAAAAACTTTTTCAAAGTGATGTTTTTGCTTGTTTCTTTTCTGTTTAATCTGTAATTTGTTGTCTATTATTTGTAAAATCGATATTTTTTTATTTATCATATATTCAATACAAGCTAGTATATAATAATAGTCAGGGCAGTCAGGGTTTAATGAAATTGCTATATCAATATGACATTTTGCCTTTTTATAATTATTATTATTTAAATGTGCTATGCTGGAAATGTAGTGTGCAGTTTCACGTAAATCTGTTTCTCTAAAAATTGAATGGCATTCTAACAAACTGTTCAAGTAAGCGCCTTCTTTCAATGACTTGAAAGCTTTACTTAATTGTCTATGTACAAAAGCTCCTGATTTTATATTTTTAATTAATTCATTTTTCAAGTATTTGAATTGATGTGTACTTTCGATCAACTGAGTTTGTTCAATTTTTGGTATGAAATGTCCTTTCTATCTTCTATGAATCTTTTATTATATACTAAAGTTTCGCACATTATCTTTACTACAAAAAATCAATACAACCATTTATATTTAAAATAAATATCTTTAAAAATAACTCCAAATGTGTTATAGTTGATTTTAATAATTTATAACAAGAAAAGGAGTTTACCATGAAAGCAAAAAAGATTTCACTCTCGATTAATAAGCAAGTAAATGACAGAAATCTCACACTTGACTGTGAGATTCGGACCTCAATGAAATCATTGGGATTAAAATCTATGCTCAATCGAGCGAATATCAAAAAACAAAAAGGGTTTCTGACTTTTCATTTGTTTTATCTGATAATTTTGTTACCTTTTATCCAAAAAACCATAACGTTTTTTGTTTCAAAGGATTGTTACTTAAACCAGGCAAACGCCAAAAAAGATACATTCTATCGTTTTTTGAACAATGAATCTTTTAACTGGCGAAAACTGGTTTTATTATTGGCACAGAAAGTGATCAGCAAATGCGGAGACGTACCTCTTTCTCAAAAAGTTCTCATTGCTGATGACACCATCGTTCAAAAAACAGGCAAAAAGATGGAGATGGTCAGTTATCATTTTGATCATGCCAAAAAGCGTAATGTTCTGGGTTATCAGTTCCTTCAACTTGTTTTTCATAACGGTATCAACTTGTTTCCCATTGCTGTTTCTCAGCATACATCATCCAAACAACCAAATAATAAGCGCAGAGATAGACAAAAGGACAATTGGCTGGAAAAACAGAGTTGAAGGGTTCCGAAAAAAGACAGATACGCTCATTGACTTGATATCACAGGCCTGGAGGCAGGGATTCGATGCCGCTTTCGTTCTCTTTGACAGTTGGTTTGCGCATGATTCAGTTATCGCCCGAGTTGTTGAAGCTGGTTATGGCGTTATCTGTCGATTAAAACGAGGTAGGGCGAAATACAGTTTCAATGGTAAAGAATACACGCTGAAACAACTATGGAACAAGATTGCGAAAAAGCAAACGCAATGGATTTCTGATCGTGGCGTTAAAGCAGTTTGTTTAAATGTTTTCATGAAGCAATCCGGTTGGGTTCGAATATTGTTTGTTTCAGACGGCAAAAAACAATGGCAGGCATTCTTATCAACTGACCTTGAACTAGATGCGTCGGAAATATTAAACTATGTATTATTCTCGTCGCTGGACAATTGAAATATTCTTCAAAGACGCCAAGCAAATGCTATATCTTGGTAAAGAGCAATCATCAACGTTTGATGCCGTGATAGCATGTTATCATCTTGTGATGATACGTTATCTTATATTGGTAAACATAATGAATAGGTTAACACTAACAGGTCCAATTGGACCATTGTTTCGTGACCTTGTAGATGATCAACTACTCCATAGTACTGTTGAAAAACTATGGTCTAGAATTAGAGAATTATTAATCGATTCAAGTCGGATTCTTTTAGACGAAATAGAAGTAGAATCATTTCTTCAACTAATTGAAATCGTAGAAGAAAAAATCGTATCGAAGCAATCGAATTTTCCTGCGAAACTTTAGTTATATATAAATAAATATTTAAGTTTTATACTTTTTTGCAGATCATCAGCAATCTATTGCCAATATTTAATTTTTTCCCCGAATAGATGTAGATTTTTTCCAAAAGAGTGGGACCACCACGTTCATACATTCCAATTATTCCCAGAACACCTGTTTGAATTAGTAAAATTTGAAAACCTGTTTTGGAGAGTAATCTGTCCAAAGTGTTTATTGAAAATTGCCATAAATGATGAGGTGGTCCCCAACTATTTCCCGGGGGTAGTTTAAAACCCAACAAATTTGGTACTTGAATAATCAAAAGACCATATTCTGATAGAATATTCTTCATTTTTGATAGAACTTCAACAGGATTCCACAAATGTTCAAGCACATCTGCCATTATAATTGCCTCAAATGTACTATCAGGCATATAATTTTCTATAGATATCGCCTTCAAATCCAGATTTAAATTGTTTATTCCCCATGCAACTTGTTCTTTCTCTACATCAATACCATTTGCCTGTATCTGACATTTTTTACAAAAATCAACAAAAAAGCCATAACCACATCCAACATCTAAAAGTGAACCTTTTTTATAACCACATTTTTGCATCAGAGACAGACGTTCCTGAAAATAGTATTGAAAAACACTCTTATGTTTTTCGTACAAATGAGGTATGCTCCAATATTCAATTGCATGTTTATTATTCAAAGATTTTGGAGACGATATTGATGTTTTGGAATCCTGATAAAAAGAGTCTGAATGCAGGCAGTCAACAGGTAAAAAAACCATATTGCATGTTTCGCACTTCACATACTCATAATTATCTATTTTTTTGAACTTCTTTATATGATTATTATTTTGGCAAATACAGCATTGAAGTATTTCTGACTTTTTTTTCTGACTCATAATCATTTCTTTTCAGTAAACCAATTTTTTTTCCATAATTGCTCATTACTCAGATACCAGGATAATGTAATCGGCAAAAACTTTTCCATTTTTGTTAGAGTATATTCAAAGTAAGTATGATATTTTTCATTAGACATGATTTGATTGTAAAAATATGGAAAATCAGGTTCACGATTTTTCCATTCATCTAAAGATGTTGTAATGATGTTACAGTTGCAATTCATCGTTTCTGCAAGAAGTTGTATAAAATCCGACACCAATATAGCATCCGGTGTAATATTAATAATTTGATTAGAAAATAATTCGATTTTTTTAGATAGTTCGAAAACGACTTTCGGAATATCGTTAGAAAAAAGTTGTTGAATATTCACAGCATTTTCTGGAATAACGATTTCACCTTTTCTTATTCTATGAATAAAATAAGCCAATCTAAAAGAAAAGTCCCCCGGACCAGCAACAAAAGGTAAACGCAAAATAATATAAGGGAATCTTGATTGATTCTTTAGAAACAATTCGCATTTGTATTTCCCATAAGCGTAGTTGATAAAACCTGCATCAAAAAATAATTCATCTTGAAAGCCTGATGGTATTTGATCATTTTCATTTAGTATACTCTGGTTATACTGATCAAAATAAACAGCCACTGTGCTTGTCAACATATAAGTGCGTGGTGGATTGTCATAAAGAGATTCATATATCATTTCAATCTGTTGAGGTTGATAGGCTATATTATCAAACACCATATCATATGGTGCATGAAAACAAATTTTTTTCAAAATGTCTGGATGATCTCTTTCCAACTGAATATGAGTGATATTCGTATTGGTAATATCTGGAATTTTTCTAGAGACAACAACAATTTCATGATCTATCAAATATTTCAATACTTGCTTACCAAAAAATCTTGTTCCACCAAACATCAATATTTTCATTGGCTAACCTCTACTCCTAATGTATTGACATTTGAAAACCAGGTATCCATGAAAATCATATTATTAATTATTTTATTTTTATTGATTGAGTCATTGAATTTTTTTAAATTCTGATACATATCCTGATCTAACTTTTCAACAGGTTTCATTCTTTTTTGGGTATGATCTAATAACTGGTCTATTGAACAATTATCGGACATATCAATTAATTCGAGCATAATATGATCATAAATGGCACCAACTTTTTGTTGTTGTTCCTGATAGATTGTTTTTAACTTAATAAAATCATTCTCCATTATTTTTAAGTGATCATTTGCAGGATTTTGAAAGCGTGAAAGAATATTTCCAGTATCATAAAATTGTTTATGCATATTCATAATAAATGGGCAGACTGTTTTTATTTTATCCATGACTATCGCAATTTTTTCCACACTTTCATCACAGAACTTATATTTAACATATTTAACAGGAGATTCCTCTATCACGAGATTCTTTTCTTTGATAATATTATGGATTTTACTTCCCCAGTAAACAAGAAGCCAGTTTGTCATGCTCATAAAATCCCAGGATCGGTTTATTGAATGGATGAATTGAATTTTATCCAGTAAATATTCTTTAGTGGTTAGAGGAGTAAACATAATATGTCCCAAAACAACAAAAAACAAATTACATTCACTTAATTTAATGAACGATTTTTTACTGACTTCAACAGATGCAATTTTATTAAAATATTTCAATTCATCCTGTGCACCTGATTCTATTCCAGTGATAATAACATCAATCCCAGATTGTTTTAGAATATTTAAATCAATGGTATTGATCGTTTCAGTTCTTAAATGAATTTTTAAAGAAAACGATTCATTGCAATGGATTAAATGGGATAGTATGTTGTTAATTCTCTCATTTTTTTTATTTTCACTATCTTCAAAAGAGCTATCCACAATGTTAAAAAAATGTCTATGAAATGTTTGTTTGATGTGAACCATTTCATCAATAAACCTTTTTGGAGGCAGTCCCATCCAAAGCACAGTCTTGCAGTTATTTGATGAACTTTCGATGCAGTATGTACAAACAGCTCTGCATCCGACACTGCTACGAATACGCACAACTTCGGGATAATTTGGTGGTAAAGAAATCATCGGAAGCGTATTTATTTTAAAATACTTATAATGTTGATTAATATGGATACTGTTTTCAGTTCTGTATACACAACAACCGAGATCACCAAAAATATGTTTATTGTTTACCATATTGAAAACAAGTTGTGCGATTGAGAATTCATGATTTCGATCTGTAAAAATCAAATCAATTTGATGATGTTTTGATAGTATCCATTTTGCGACATCAATTTCTTTCAAACCACCAATACACATTTCATGTTGATGTTGATCTGAATTACCCAAACAGATCATTGATGAATCTTTTTTGATTGAATCTTTTTTTAAACACGTTAAAACTTTTTCAATAGTAGCGAACATCGGGTGTATGTAAGTAATTGCCGAAAGAGGAAGTGTTTCAGTATGAATATCCCAAAATATAATATTAACAGGTATGTCCAGTGCTTTCAGGACAGAATATATATAGTATAGAGAATGAGGGGCTGTTTTATCAATTGATTTTTGTTTGTTAAAGCATGGATAAACAATTGATACATCAGGTAAATCTTGAGTATCAATTGTCATAAAAGATTTTTTAAAACCATTGAAATCAATCGGATCAGATAAAATTGACATGGTCTGGTTCCTTTTCATAATACCATAAGAACTTATTAATCGAATGATGTCTGCATAAAATATCGCACTTTGAAAAATTTGGATTTAGCACTGATTGTTGCATTAAATTTATTCTATACTCACTTTTCCAAATGTCAGAAAATTTTTGTTCATGAATGTTTCCATAACAATATGCTTGTTCATCAAGATGACAACCGCAAGTATAAACACCACCATCAGCATTCACAAAAGCTATAAAAGGAAGTCCTAAGCATTTGGTATAAGACTTTGTTTCATTTTCTAAATTCCATCGTACAATAACCTGGAAATTGATATCACTTATTTTTTCAGCTTCTTCTAATATAGATCGATATTCTTCAAGAAGATTATCAGAAACTTTATAGGCATTTTCTGGATGATTACTAATCGGTCTGAGTGTAATATAGTCTATACCCATTGTTTTTAAATCGGTAATCAGGGGTAAAATATCATCTTTATTACCTGGTAGCAGGCATGTTTGAATGCCAATTGTTGTTTTACTATTGTATTCATTTACAATCTTTTTAAGATTTGAAAGATTTTTAAAAACTTTGCCCCATATGTTCTCACTTGTTCCATGCAGTTTACAATATGTTTCTTTACTTCTTGCCAAAACACTTATTCTTAACCATGTCAGATGTGGTAGTATCTTACAGGCAATGGTTTCATCTAAAAGACTTGCATTACTTGAAAGTGCAACATCAACACCTTTTTGAGCAGCCAAAACAATTGCATCTGGTGTAGCAGGGTTAAGAAGTGGTTCTCCCTGACTTGCAAAAAAAATACTGCGTACTCCTGCTTCAGCAATATCTTCCATAAGTGATAACAACAGCGTTTCAGGTATATTTCTTTTTTTGTGAGATAAATACTGATAAAAACAATGAACACATTTGTAATTACAAGAACTTGTCGCACCTATATCTAAATGAATAGGAAAAAAAAACTGGTTCTTCCTCCATTTTTCAAGACAATCCGGATGCCATATAATTTTATTATCTAACATTCTATATTTGTTGTCCATAACCAAACCTTTTCTATTTGCAAACAATTTTTTATTATTTCTTATATCCTGTGCAAGTAATCCACAAACGGGGTAAATAATCTTTGAAAAAAGATTTTACTCCAAAAGTTTTTACAAATTGATAAATATACCTGATATTGAATTGTGTTTGAATGTGCGCCTTTTGCCTGAGTGACATTAGTCGTTCACTATGAACATTACCTAATTTGATTGGTGAACCGACATAATGCCCAAAATTCTCCCATTTTTCTGGTAGCACTATATTTTTTTTTATAATATCATTATATAATTCTGTTCCCGGGTATGGCACAACTAATCCAAACCAACTGTAATCAGCATTTAAATATTTTGCGAATTGTATTGTTTTTTGACAACTATCTTCAGTATCTTCCTCAAAACCAAGTAAATAATTTGCTGCTACAAACATTCCTGCATCATGAACAGCTTTAAATGCTTTTTCAATTTTTTCCTGAGTCGTATCTTTTTTTATCTGATCAAGCATTTCTTGTGTTCCAACTTCAACACCAAAAGCAATCCATCGAAAACCAGCTTTATACATTAACTTAGCTAACTCAACATCAAGTCCTTCAGAACGACAATAACAATAAATATTAAGATTATAATTACGCTCTATTAAAAGATTACATATATCAATCACGCGCTTACGATTAATGTTAAAAGTGTCATCCTTAATCCAATATGTCTTGACACCATAATTTTTAACTAAATAATCAATTTCAGAAACAATATTTTCAGGTGAACGAAATCTTATTTTTCTTTGATAAACCATATTAACCGCACAAAATCTACAATTATATGGGCATCCCAGGCTACTATAAATGACAGCATAAGGTTTTCTTGTTGTTCCCCAACCATGCCATTGATAAGCTCTATAGTTATCCATTTTAAACTTATCCCAGGCAGCCCATGGCAAATCATCTAATTCTGGTGCATCTTTTTTTATTGGATTCTCACAGTAGTGACCATTACTATCTATCCATGATAGGTTAGGAATTTCAAAAAGATTATTATTGGCATATTTTAGATAGGATTTTATAAACATCGGCAAAATTTCAATGCCTTCACCCCTAATAATAAATTGAACATCTTCTTCTTTTAAAGTTTTTTCAGGAAGTGCTGTAGCATGAAATCCACCTAAAATTCTAATAGTATCGGGTAAAGCAGATTTTATTTTACTTAGTAGAAGCCCTACTGATGTCATTGTTGGCGTCATTGTAGAAATTCCGACCATTTTTGGATTAAGAGTAACAAGTTTTTCTATGACCTCGTCATGATCTAAATACTCTGCATCAGCGTCAATTATTTCACATTTCAGATTCTCTTTAATACAATTTGATGCCAATAAGCCAATACCAAGAGGTTGACCAATAGAAGCAAAATAATCAAATCGACCATAAGATAACCTTCTTATCGGCGGATTAATTAAAACAATATCAGTGGAATTATGTTGTTTCTGCCTATCCATAGAGTACTTTACCTTCGTTATTTATTGAAAAAAATTTTCCCTACAAAAGAAAAAGATATATCGATCAACTGTCTATTCGTACAAAAGACATTTTTTTTATAGATTAGATGTCTTTGAATCCAAAAGTTTTCATGCGCATTTCATCTAAACTTTCAATTGTCGGCCATTTCATTACTTCGATCATTTCATCAAAATCATATCCTTCACCTCTACTTTCAACAAAACGTTTATTAAAATATTGTTGAAAAGATTTAATTTCTTCCATTGTTATGCCAGGGATAGGGAAATTAGGTTCAAAATGATTCATTTTTGTAAAATCAATATTATCAGGGTCAATATATCCTTTTTCTATACACCAATTGTATATTTCAGTACCTGGATGAGGTGAAACAATTGAACTTGCGATTGAATCAAATCCTACTTTAATAGCAAAATCAAGTGTTTTCTCCATTGCAGCCATATTGTCTCCAGGAACGCCGAAAAGAAAAAAACCTCGTAAAAACATTCCTAATTCCTGTGTCCACTTTCTTAACTCAATAACCTTATCAAGATCTACTTGTTTTCTCATTGCTTTTAAAACATCATAATCTGCAGACTCAACTGCTGTAAAAATAGAATGACATCCAGCTTTTCTCATTTTTTTTAACAAGTCATAATCAAGAGAATTAACACTTACGCCATTAACACATGTCCAGTTTATGCCTAAATTTCTCTTAATCATTTCATCTAAAACGCCATGAGCATGTTTTTTATTTAATGTAAAGTTGTCATTTTCCAAAACCATAAAATCGTGGTTATAGGTTTTTTGAATAAACTCTAACTCATCGACCACCAGTTTTGGATTTCTGAAACGCATTTTCCTTCCAGCTACAAGGTGGAGGCAACAAAAAATACAGTTCAAGGCGCATCCTCTGGCGGTAATAACAGAGTTTCTCCCAAAATCAAGATATACTTGAAAATTATCAATCAAATGCCTTGCTGGCAGTGGCAAAGAATCTAAATTTTCTACTCTATCAAACTTATCATTTAAATAAGTAGAACCATTATTACAAAAACCAAGACCTGGTATATTTTTTAAATCTGATTCAGGAGCTTTTCTTTCTATGGCATTTACAAATTCGAGCATTGTTCTTTCGCCTTCACCCATCATAACATAATCAAAATATTCATTTTTTAAAAATAATTGGGGAAGTCCTGTAACAAGAACCCCCCCGACAATAATCGGTATTGTGGGATCTCGATCTTTTATTTTTTTTGCAATCCTTAAAACCAGAGGGAATCGAAAAGTAAACATACAACTTAACGCTATAAGATCAGGAGAAAAAGCATCAATTCGTTTAATAATATCATCATCATCAAGACCAACTTCGTCAAAAATATCTGCAAAAAAACGTCTATTGTTTCTGTCCTCACTTAAGCAGTCAACAAGGAGAACTTCATGACCATGTTCCATTAAGACAGAGGCCATATACAAAATTCCTAAAGGTACCCCTGTTTCTTTCATTTGATAATCTTTATGAACCAATACATTCGGATTAATAAATAGTATTTTCATTAAATGTCTTTCTCTTTATATTCCTGTTTTTTATTACATTGAGAGTAGCTTTTTCACCAATTGCCTCCCAAATTGAATCCCTCCAATTTCGAATTTTTTCATGTTCTTCATGAACAATTGGCGTTTGTTTATTTGAGCCAACAATATAATAACTATCATAATCTATATCGGATCTTATTGAAAAATTATAATAATTTGGTCTTTCTGCAATATCACAACCTGGAAGAGGAACAAAAACAGTTAACGCATACATATCCGAGTTATTTTCTTGAACAAATGAAACTGTTTGATTGACATCGTCTTCTGTTTCACCAGGTAAACCAACCATTAACATGCATTTGGTCACAAGACCTGCATTGCGTGCATTTTTAATTGCATTCTTATGATCTTCAACAGTGCTGGCCTTTTTCATAATCGATAACATTCTATCAGATCCAGATTCAATACCAAAGTCAACTTGCCTGCAACCGGAATCAACCATCATCGCTGCTATTTGTGGCGAAATTTTGTTTGTAGTCGCAGAACACCGCCATGTGATGTCTAATTTTTTTATTGCATTCATCAGTTCTTTAGCGCGGTTGATATTTATAAAAAAAGTGTCATCACAAAAAAAGAAATAGTTAATCCCTAACGATTTATAATAATTTATTTTTTCTACAACATACGCAGTACTATGAAATCGTATTTTTCGCTGCCACATTAAAGAGCTGGCGCAAAAAATACATTGGTATGGACATCCTCTAGATGTCATCATTGCAATACCATTTGTGTTAGGATCATTCATTATTATAGGTTGAATATATTTTTTGTAATCTATATCAAGAATCGTAGGATGTAGATTGTCTAAATCTTTTATGAAAGGACGTCTTGAATTAAAGATGATTGAGCCATTCTTTTTGTATGCTATTCCTGATATCTCTGAGTATGGTTTTCCACTTACTATTTCAGCCATCGTTAATTCACCTTCCCCAATAACGCAGATATCGAAAAGTGAATTCGTTAATACATCTTTTGCTCTTGCACTAGCATGAATGCCGCCAAGAATTAATTGCCCTGAAGTATTATTTTTCAATATTTTTGCAATTTCTTTAGCGTGATGATAGTCTGGTGTTGTACAAGAAACGCCATAAAAGTCACCATCATAAGGGATATTCCATTGGGACGTATTCTGACCTGAAAGATCAATAATCCTGACTTCATGGTATTGTTCTTTAAGATAGGCTGAAATATACAATAATCCTAAAGGCCAGTTTCGATCATGAATATGATACTGATGTGGAACTTTTATCAAATATACCTTTTTCATTTTTTTCATTTTTAACCTTTGCGATTGTCGCTAAATTTAGTCTTCATATTCAAAACATTTAACAATTCCATTTGGCCTGTCATTTGATAAAAAATGGCAACGATTACATTTGATACAGTGATTCATTTTTTTTTCTACTTTACCGACACTTTTGCTCAGAAGTTCAGGTTCAGCGATTAAAGCTCTGGCCATGCAAATGATATCAGCGTCACCTTTCGCAATTATTGAGTCTGCTTTCTCAATCGTATCAATATTACCGACTGTCATAACAGCCTTCTGAGTTAAAGTTTTGATGCTGCGTGATAGCATTTGAAATTTTCCATTTAACATGAACTCTTTTTTCTTGTATGAAGAATCATAAACACCTGCTGTCACATGATAATATAGTAAAGGTAGTTTTTCTAATCTGGGTAATAACCATGAACAAAAGTCAATTGTTAGTCCATCCGGAACAAAATCTTCTCCTGAAATGCGCAGTCCAATCCTTGAAAGATAAAAAGGTTTTTTTGCATTAATTTGTTCTAATATTTCAAATAAAATACGAGACCTGTTTATTCTTGAACCACCATATTCATCTGTTCTTTTATTAAAGTGTCTGGATAAAAATTCGTGAAGCAAATATCCATGAGCTATGTGCAACTCTACAAAATCACAACCACTGTCAAATGCTATTATTGTTGATTCCACAAACTTACTTATTATTTGCTTAATATTATCAACACTCATCTCTTGTGCATAATGACCTATTGGAGGATGGATATATTCTGAGGGAGCGTATAGTTCGTAACCTGTATAGTCAGGGTTTCCCTGACCTCCTGCATGAAACAGTTGAATACCAGCAGGACAATATTTACGAACTGATTGAACTACTTTTTCTAAGGCTTTTCCATGTGAAGCATTATAAAGTTTTTGAGTTCTTCTGGTTACTCCTCCCTCTTCAGAAATTGATGCTGCTCCGATGATTACTCCTCCAATGAATCCTTTTGCTCTATTAAGATAAAAAGTCTCAAAATCAGATGTAGGACAGCCTTTAGTATCACAGGTATTTGTTGAAATAGGGGCTAAAACTAGTCGGTTTGAAAATTTGAGACCATTTAGCACAATTTTTTCCTGAAGATGCTTATATTTTATTGGAAGCATAAGTTTACTCTCTCAAGGATATCGTTTATTGATAAAGTTTTAAAGCAGCTATTTTGGACAGGACATTCCTTTTGATAGCATGGGTACAATTCACAATGCTTTGGTTCAAAAACATACTCCTTTGAAAGCCATGATGATTCCTCACACCAAGTCGATCCTGACAATAAAATAATTCCTTTTTCGAACAACATGGCTAAATGAAACCCCAACGTATTTGCGGTAATTATAACATTTTGATTTTTTAACCATTTGAGATATTGCTTTATGTTGTTTTCGCCCTCTTGCCAGGATGGCTGATAATCTTTTTCAAGTAAAGTTTCAAACAATAAATTCCATAAGTCTTTAGGAGGTGATTTCGTTTTCCATTGAAAAGGAACGATATAGTTTAACCCTACTCTTTTTTCCTTGAAGTTGTTTGTGCAATCATACTCTAGAGAGTGAGTAATGCCAATTTGGATCAACAGATTTGAAACCAAATTTTTTGCGATAGTTTTCATTTGAATTGGTTCTTCACAACTCCATAATAAGTCTATTTCAGGAAGAGAATATTTTTTCTTTATAATAGGCCAGAAGCAAGGGTTATCAGCATATATAACATTGTCATACTGTGGAAAAAAATCTAAAGAAGTAAATATCGATTCATTATAAATTTTCGTGGAAGGAGGTAAAAAGTATTGTATATCACTTAATTGTATAATATTATAAATATCTTTTGAAAAACATAAATCAGTCTCAATGTTATTCTTTAACAAAACTTTTGCAGCTAGTAATAGTCTAATAGCATCCCCAATCATTAACTTTTCATCTGTATTTATATATGAAGGTACAATATGGGAAATCAGCAATAATTTATTCATTTCATTCTCTCAAAAATTGTTTAAGTTTAAGAGTCCTTTTTGAATCATCGCGATAATTATTTTAGTAATGACACAATAAACTTTTGGGTCGCTTTTAAGTCTATAGATTTTTTATTACCCAAAATTTTTACTGCTAAAGCTCCAACAATATTTCCAATAAAACCAATAAGTTCATTGCTTGAATTCAAGTATGCTGCAAGAGAAGTAATTGCAAAAAAGGCGTCTCCTGCACCAACTCTATCGACAGCATTTTCGACAAATGAAGGAATTTGTATATAGGGTTCACAAATAGCGCAGCCACGAGATCCAATTGTCACAACCATTTTGGAGTAGTTATATTTTTTAATCTGAGATAGCATAAGAGGCCTAAGTTCTGTCTTTAAATCACGAGTTTCAAGTCTCAATTCATGTTCAGCAACACACATAAAATCAGCACGATGGTACTTAGAGAAAGTATTAAACCCACGATTTCCTGCATTCGCTTGTGTATTCACCGCTAGAAAATTTGCTTTATCGCATAAAATGTTGATCATTTTTTTACTTATCGCCCCATGACCAAAATCAGATGCAATAACAATATCAAAATGTTCGATATTGTTTTCTATCCATGAACAGACTTTATCGTCCTGTTCAGTTGAGAGACCTGAGTCATCCATAACATAAACTTCAAGAAGCTTATTTAACGAATAGCTTTCTAAAAATCTTCTTTTTATTAATGTAGGAGCATTCTTTTGAATTTCAAAGGAGAGTGAAACATTAGGTTTTAATTGTGATGCAATAAATTTTTCATGACTATCTATGTCACCTATGACAGTTTTGAGTTGTACACATCTGGCAAAATTAGCCACATGATTAGCCACAGCAAGAACTCCTCCTGCAAATTTATCATGTGACTGGTATTTTAGCGCCAGCGTTGGATCTTTTGATGATTTTCCAATGGCGTTACAGTAAATATATTCGTCAATAATTGTATCCCCAACAATAAGAATTTTAAGGGCAGTCATTCTATCAAGAATTTCCATGATATCATCAATAGTGTAACGTGATCTAAAAATCTTTAAGTAGTTTTGGACATCTTCCGGAAATTTTGAAAAATAGCGATTGATAAGATTTGTTGAACTAAAGACAATATCATCAATAAAGGCCATCTTTGTCCCCACTTCTCTTGCAACTTTTTCTTCCTTTGCTATTTTTCCTGTCATATCAGAAGTTAAATTTTTAAATTCAGAACCTTTTACATAAAAGTCAGGTTTTAATAGTCGGAGGGTTTCTTCAGCAGTGGGCCAGGAATTGATTGAAACATAGTCAACGCATGACAAAGATGCGATTGCTTCAGCTCTTAAATTATTTTTGAATGCAGGCCGGTGAGGACCTTTGTCAACAAAGTGATCAGGGGTTAATGTTACGACAAGGATATCTCCCATTTTTTTGGCTTGCTCCAAATAACGAATATGGCCAATATGAAGCAAATCAAAAACACCATGACAATGAACAATTTTTTTTCCTTTTTCTTTTTCAGTCTTTACTATTTTCACTAATAATTCGATAGTTTTTATTTTGTTCATTTTCATTCCACCATATAAAAAATCTCAACATTTTTTTAAGTTAATAATTTATCGGTGAATTAGTAAAAAACTTAAAGCATTTAACTTAAGTTTCGCAGGTGATTTTAAAAAAAATATTTTCGATGCATTATAGAATTTTAAAGGGGTACTAAAAAAGTTTTTTTTAAATAACGCCATATTGTAAGTATCCAACTTATAACATTCTAACCTTCTTAAATATTTTGAAATACCTTCATTCACTCATGCAATTTTGAAAAATTAAATCCATCCAATAATGCAAAATAACAGTATGTCCACTTTCCGCCCAACCATAAGTTTGTGCTGGAATATATATATTAAGATCTCCTGATGACTGTAAAAAATTATCTCTTTTCATCGCAGATAATGTAATAATTTTACCATCTTTTTTTCGACATTCCTCACATGCTCGTAATACATTTTTTGAGTTTCCCGAACTGCTGATTGCTACTAACATATCATTTTTTATCATCTGAAGTTTTATTGGTTCAGCGAAAACTTCATCGTAACTAATGTCATTTGCAATGGCGGTTATTAAAGAAACATCTGTAAATACTTGTGTTTTAATTTTTCCATTTTTAGCCATATCTGCAGCAAAGTGACAAGCCATTGAAGCACTAGCGCCATTTCCAACAAAATAAATAGTATTGTTTGACTTTCTAATATTACGGGTACTTTCTACCCATTCTAAAAATCCTTTATTAGAGTCTATTTCAGCACCTTCTATATTTCGGAAAGATATTTCAGACAACCATTGATGTAAAGCATCTATATTTTTATTCCAATTCATGTCTTTTCCTCTGATTATGGTTAATTTCATATGACTTCATGCTAATAATAATTATGTTTATTTAGCTTCAATTTATGTTTTGAAATCATTAGTAAAATAATTAACGAGTAAATTTAGTATGAAGTCACATGAAATGCACCATAGTTATTGCAGTCCATAACTCTGGAACTGTGTCTGCGTGTTTTCCTTTGATATAATAGCTTTGACCTCCATCTGCTACAGTGCGAACAAGCATTGTTTTCCACGGGCGAAAGTAGTAAAATGGGTTTGTTTTTAATGCTTCTTTTCGATAATTTTCCGGGATATCATGTAAGTCACACACCAATGTAACAAATTTTTTTATTGACCTGTTGCTTTGGCGCGCAATATTTCTAACCATTGATAATGCTTTTAGATATACTTCAGGTGCCATC
>Ga0272440_1001101_pt1 | contig 22484 bp, 15 predicted proteins | sample SSMMMBAug17_FD_192440 | JGI IMG/M metagenome (GOLD analysis project Ga0272440, IMG submission 192440) | Marine sediment archaeal communities from Little Sippewissett salt marsh, Falmouth, MA, United States - SSM-MMB-Aug17 | ecosystem: Environmental > Aquatic > Marine > Wetlands > Sediment ...
GCTCGCATTCAAGAGCTTTGAAAAAGGTGCGCTGGCCCAAGATTTGGATTTCTTTAATGCACAACTCATTGAAGATGGTTTACTTCGATGCGGTGGTGTGAAAAACAAAGGTATTCTGAAAGGCGCGAGTGGCTCTATTGTATTTGTTCAATTCGAGATTAAACAGACTGAGCCTTCAACAAAACTCAGTTTGCAGGGTTTAACAGATGATATGGCCAACTGGACAACCACATCGGGTTGTTTTCAGAGTGGTTGTAATGGAGATATCAATGCTGATGGTGAAATCACTCCTATGGATGCCTTGAATACCTTTGAAAAATATTTGTCAATCTGTCCAACATCAAGCAATCTGGATTGTGACAGCATGTGCAGCGATGTTAACAAAGATGGCGATACGACTCCGGCTGATACACTGTGTATTTTTCAATATTATCTTGGGCTGCCCAATTGTCTGGATGAAACCACCTATGCGCCTGAAGCAAGCGCAAGTGCATCACCCAGAACCGGTCAGGCGCCATTGACTGTATGGTTTTATGCAGCAAGAGATGAAAGCGTTGATGGCAATCGTTTAAAATATGAATGGGATTTTCAAGGTGATGGCACCTTTGATGACAATGGCGATGAAGTTAAATTTACTTATTTTAAGGAAGGTACGTATACAGCAATCCTTAAAGTAACTGATCAGGATGGCTTGACTGATATGGATGAAATTTCCATCGTTGTTGAACCTGGTAATAATGAAGAAAAAGTGATCACTATTGTTGCCAAACCACCTGAAGGTGAAGCCCCATTACGTGTTTATTTCTATGCGGATGATCATCTGGAACATATTTCAATTGATGATCAGAAATGGGGTTGGGAGCCGCCTACTTATACCAAATTTGAATGGGATTTTGATAATGATGGCAAAGTAGATGCCAGAGGCAAAGAAGCAGGCTGGATATTTAAAGATGAAGGCGAATATCTGGTTCGTGTAACTGCTACCTACGATGATGGCACCACAGCTATTGGTGAAACCCTTGTCCATGTTTATGCGCCAGCGCCTTATGTTCCTGAAAAAATATATATTGTCGCGCGACCTGCAATCGGTACAGCGCCGCTGAAAACCAAAATGTATGTTTTTGCATATCATGCCAGAGATTTTCTTGAGAATGCTAAAATTAAATGGGATCTCAACAATGATGGCCAATTTGATGCTGAAGGGATAGAAATTGAACATACATTTGTTGATGCTGGAGAATACGTTGTCAGCGCCCTGATTATTGATGAAAATGGCAATGAATTAACTGCTAAAACAGAAATTGTTGTAAAATCGGGTACAACTGAACCTGTGGAAATGAAAATTATTGCCTCACCTGATAAAGGTCCAGCACCACTTACAGTTGAATTCAAGCTGACAAACGATAAATTGAAAGACATGGTTATGCATGAATGCCGCATTCAATGGGATTTTGAGTCTGATGGCACAATTGATGCCAAAGGCCCATTTGTCAGACATGTTTATAAAGAGGAAGGTGAATTCATTGCAAGCTGTCAAATTACAGATCTCAAAGGTAATGTGTATCGAACTGAAACCATTATTTCTGTTGGTGAACAAAACATCATTTTTCCAGAAATTGATGAACAAATTGGAAAAATCAATGAAGCGCTTGATCCAATCAAAATAAAAATGCCTGAAAATTCTGATATGAAATTAATTGCAAGTTCATCAAATGAAAAATTGATTTCTGTTATTAAGATAGTACAGGTTGAAGGTTTATGGGTTATATCTATTTCACCAGTAGAAGATCAGTATGGCATTGCAATCGTTACACTTTCAGCTATGGATGCCAATGGTCAGATGGTTGCCAGCACGCGATTTGAAGTAACAATCATTGGTAATGAAACCAATGTTGAAATTGAAGATCCTCAAAATTTTTAATTGATTCAACAATAAAGCTGACAGTCGTAAGTATTTTTTTACTTACGACTGTCTTTCAAAGGAGTGTATCATGAAAATAAAAACATTTTATGCATTAGTAATCTGTTGTTGTATTTTTTTCGTGCAACATGTTTTTGCAGAAAACCTCGAACTTAATGATATTCAAAATGCTCAAACAGGCACTACTGTTGAGTTCAATCTTACAATTAACCATGCACCAAATGCTGTTGGCGCGTTTGGATTTGAAATTGCCTTTGATCAGGAAATTTTATCATATCAATCTTATGAAATCGGCCAGACCTTTGAAAACCGATTTGATAATATTGAAGGGAATCAGAAAGAAAAGGGTATTTTAATATTTGGTGGTTATAGTTCAGGTCAAAAAATTGAACAGGGGGAAAGTGGCTTGTTACTGACCCTGTCTTTTAAGGTTCTCAAAGCTGAAAAAGATACGATCAAGATACAAAGTTTAATTGACAATTTTAAAGGGTGGTCAGTTAAAAATGGCCTTTTTAATCAAGAATCAGTAAGTTTAGAAGATATTGATCATGATGGTAAACTGGGGTTGGCTGAAGTTGTTTATTTATTGCAAGTAATGTCGGGATTTAAATTATGATGTCTGTCGTTTTCGTATCTGGGCATAAATAACTTGAACAATAAATTGTTTAAATTGTTCAAGTTATTTATGCCCAAATACTCAGGAATAAATGATCGTTTTTGTTTTTTTGTATTATAGAGACGTAGCATGCTACGTCTCTAAAAGATATGCGAGAGCAATTATTAAAGTTTTATTACATGCTTTCAGGCGCATTCACCCCGAGAAGCGTCAAACCATTGCGAATAACAGTTTGAACAGCTTGTATTAAATATAGTCGGGCGCTGGTCAGGTTTTTATCGTCGGTCAACACTCTGTTTTGATTATAATAATTATGAAACAGTGATGCCAGATGGGTCAGATAATATGTAACCCTGTGAGGTTCCAGACGTATGGCGCTTGTCGTTACAGTTTCTGGAAATTCTGTTAATGATTTGATCAGGCGTAAATCATCAGATGTGTTGAGAACATTTAATGTATCACAGACGTTATCCATGCTTTCATTTGATGATTTTCTTAAAATACTTGCAATCCTTGCATGAACATATTGAACATAGTAAACCGGATTATCATTGGTTTGTTTTTTTGCAAGTTCAAGATCAAAATCAAGCGGGCTATCATGGTGACGCATCAGAAATAAAAATCTACAGGCATCAGGGCCGACTTCATCAACAACGTCTTTAAGCGTGACAAACTTACCCGCGCGTGTTGACATGGCAACAGGTTCACCATTACGAAGTAAATTGACCAATTGCACCAGGATTACATCGAATTGATCTCTCTTTTTCCCAAAGGATTCAATCGCTGCGGATAATCGCTCGATATATCCATGATGGTCTGCTCCCCAGACTTCAATCAGACGATTAAAACCCCGATCAAATTTATCTTTATGATACGCAATATCAGAGGCAAAATACGTGTTTTGGCCATCCTTCTTGCATATGACCCGATCTTTTTCATCGCCAAAGGATTCAGTCCGAAACCAGACCGCACCATCTTTATCATAAATCAAATTGTTTTCTCGTGCCCATTGAAACGTTTTTGAAATTTTACCGCTATCATACAGACTTTGTTCACTATACCAGTCATTAAATGTCACACGAAAATCTTTCAAATCGGATTTAATGCCTTCAAGAATAATATGTGCCGCTTTTTTAGCACAGGTCGCAATTGCGTCATCAGCATCTAAATTTTGTAATACGTCTTTTTCTTGAAGAGCCAGCTCCCGAATGTAATCGCCTTGATAACAGTCATCCGGATAATCAATGGATTGTCCCATCAGCTCGCAGTATCTAAGATAGACTGATCGACCAAGTGTATGTATCTGACGACCAGAATCATTGATATAATATTCTCTTTTGACATCATATCCACTAAAAGCCAGTATGCTTGCTATGGAATCTCCAACAGCAGCTCCCCGACCATGTCCAATATGCAAAGGCCCGGTTGGATTTGCAGAAACAAATTCGACCAATACAGATTCATGATTGCCCAGATTAGAGCTGCCATATCGCTCTCCCTGTTCGTGAATATGATTTAGCTTTGATAACCAGGCATCAGGACAAAGATAAAAATTGATAAAACCAGGTCCTGCGATTTCTGTTTTTTCGATCAGGTGATTCGGATCATCAATATTATCCACCAAAATGCCTGCAATTTTTGCTGGAGCCATTTTTTGTATTGATGCAGACACCATTGCGATATTAGTTGAGAAATCCCCATGAGATTCCTGGCGGGGTTTCTCGATTAAAGGTTGGGCTTTGTTGGGTGATTTCAGGTCACCTTTTTCAAAGGCTTTGTTAAAAGCGGATAGAATGATATTTTCTAGTTGTTTTTTCATTTTTCTATATCCTTATGCACGTTGAATTTCCGCACCAAGCGCATTCAAACGTTGATCCATTTTTTCATACCCCCGATCAATTTGTTTGATATCATAGATTTCGCTTGTTCCATTTGCGCACAATGCAGCAATCAACAATGCCATGCCAGCACGTATATCCGGGCTATTCAATTTCATACCTGTTAAAATTGATGGCCCCACGACCACTGCACGATGCGGATCGCACAAAACAATTTGTGCGCCCATGCTGATCAGTTTATCTACCCAAAACAAGCGGCTTTCAAATAATTTTTCAAATATCAAAATCGTGCCCTGACATTGTGTTGCAACAACTGTCATGATGCTGGTTAAATCTGCAGGAAATCCGGGCCAGGGGGCATCATCGATTTTTGGAATGGATTTATCCATGTCGTGAATAATTTGCATTTCCTGGTTCGGCGGAATGTATAAATCCTGACCGCGAACCTCTGCTGTTACACCCAATCGCTTGAAAAAATGTAAGATCAACCCCAAATTATCTATGCCTGCATTCGTAATGGTTAGTTCACTTCGTGTAACCGCAGCAAGGCCAATGAGTGACCCCACTTCAATATGATCTGGCTGGATTTCATGGGTGCAGGCATCCAGACTGGTCACGCCTTCAATTGTCAGAAAGTTAGAACCAATGCCTTCAATTTTTGCGCCCATGGCATTCAATAGATTGCACAATCCCTGAATATGAGGTTCACAAGCTGCATTATAAATGGTTGTTCTGCCTTCAGCTACTGAGGCTGCCATGATTGCATTTTCTGTGGCCATGACACTGGCTTCATCCAAAAATATATTCGTGCCTTTGAAGCCTTTGTCACATCGAAAATAAAATGTGTCGCCTTCCTGTTCAATGGTGGCACCCAGCTCAGTCAGTACCTTAAAATGCGTGTCTAAGCGTCTTCTCCCAATGATATCCCCACCAGGAACCGGCAGGCGTGTTTCACCAAAGCGATATAACAATGGTGATGCCATCAGGAAGGAACCTCTAATTTTTCTGCATAAATCCATATCAGGCGTATTTGAAATCAAATTTTTAGCATCAAATACATATGTGTTTTTATTCTTAAATTGAATCCCAACCCCCAGTCTCTCTAATAAAAGCTTCATTGTGTTAATATCGCCGATATTGGGAAGATTTGTGAGTGTTACTTGAGACCTTGATAATAGAATTGCTGCCAAAACTGGAAGCGACTCATTTTTATTTCCAGATGGCTCAATTTGGCCAGACAGCCTACATTGACCTTTTACGATAAACTTTTCCATATCTGTTATTCTCCGCTTTTGTCCTGTTTTAACTCCAAAAAAAAGCCTGTTAACGCATCTGGATTCAAGGGTTTGCGAATATATCCATTCACAGGATATGGCAGAACCGGTTTATTCTCATGTTCATACATAATTACAATAGGGGTATTTCTGTATGAATTGTTCAAAGAATCATTTCGTAAGTGAGAAACTATTTTATTGCAGTCGTCATTTGGAAGCATACTGCTGACAAATATAAGATCAAAGTTAATCAACTCCATCGTAGACATGGCGTCTTCTGCTGAAGATACCGCATCCGCAATAAAACCCGCATTTTTCAATGTATGTACAGCCAGTCGTTGATTGACCATATTTTCTTCAATAACCAGCACGCGACGTCTGATAGAAGTTATATCAGTTTCAACAACTTTTTCCGCCGATGTTTTCAATGTTGAGATAGTTTCTGTCTGTTGTTGCAATAATTCAATACATTCATTTTCCGGTACCATTTCAAAAAGAGCAGTAAACCAAAAAGATGATCCCTCATTTTCAACGCTTTGTACGCCAATTTTTCCTTTCATCAATTCAACAACTTGTTTGCTCATGGCCAATCCCAGACCTGATCCGCTATGTTTGCGAGACATTGAATTATCAATTTGCGAAAAAGATTGAAACAAGTAATCAAGCCGATTTCTCGGAATACCAATGCCGGTATCTGTTATGGTGAATTTGATTCGTATTTTTTGTCCTATGTTTTCTTCAATCCGAACGCGGAGAATAACTTCACCCTGCTCTGTAAATTTGATGGCATTGTCTAAAAGATAAACAAGCACCTGCTTGAGTCGTCCGGCATCACCTTTAACACATTGCGGCACATTTCTGTAAATCAGATGGCTTAATTCCAGCTCTTTTTTATCCGCTTTTTTCTCAATGCGTTTTATGCTTTCCTCTATGGTTTGCTTTAAATTAAATGCAGATGTGTCTAAATCAATTTTGCTGGCTTGCGTGCTGGAGAATTCCAGAATGTCATTTAAGACGCCCATAAGCATATCGCTTGAAGATTGTATGACCTCAAGATATTCACGCTGTTCAGCAGTTAAAGGTGTGTCAAGCAAAAGATTCGTCATACCGATTACGCCATTCATCGGCGTTCGAATTTCGTGGCTCATGTTTGATAAGAATTGTTTTTTTGCTTTTTTGGCAACTTCAGCCTCCTGTCTTGCGCGTTGTAATTCGGGCTTGATTGTATCAAGTTGTGCGGATAAATGCTTGATTTCAATAAATGCGCGTTTGGACAATCGACTGCTCAAATAAATTGAAACCGCTAACATCAGTACAAAAAAACCTGCAATAAATTCAATAACGTAAAGCATGCGTTTATTCATAACCTTATGGGATATTCCCATATGGAGAATGGATTGGGTTTTTCCTATTTTGACTGCAACATCTAAAAAGGAATTACCATTGCCATCCTTTGCACGATGCACAGATAAAGATTCTTCAGGATTGAGTTGAGACCCAACCACATCACGAGAAGCATCGTTTGCAAATATCTGAACAAGGGGTTTCCCCTCATGAGCAATCCATAAATATAGCACTGATGGATCTTTTTTCAGAACAGTTGCCAGATGATTTTTCAAATCAAATTCATTTTTTTGTCGCAAATACCCCTTACAAAGATCGCTCAAGTATAGGGCATGTTCTTTTGCAAACTGCATCTCGTAATATCGATGCTGATAGATACTGAAATATATTAATGCAGTACAAACAACGACATTGACAAAAAGAAGTAAAAATAACGATCTAAAAAATATCCATCGTTTATGTTTTGAGTAGGTCATATTCTTTACCTCATAAAGACTTGATTATCCGATAACCTCTTTTCTGATTTTATTAATCAACTTTTGAAGAACGTTGCCTGGTCCAATCTCTTTAAAAGTATCGACTGATTGTTCTATCAAATAATGAATCGTGTTGGTCCATAGAACTGGTGAAATTATTTGTTTATACAGGCCTTCTTTGATTTTTCCAGATTCATGCGGTAATCCTGAAACATTTGAAATAACTGGAATGGAAGTATTGTTAAATGAAAATTCATCCATAAATTCTGCAAAGATTCTTGCCGCATCATCCATATATTTCGTATGAAAGGCCCCGCTTACTTTAAGTTTTACAAATAACTTGAGACCAGCAGCCTTAAACAAAGGTTCTGCACGATCAATTTCAGACTGAAGGCCTGAAATCACAATTTGTCCAGGTGAATTATAATTGGCAAGAAAAACGTTATTTAATTGATTTTCTTGAAGCACTTGCCGAATCTGATCGTCATTAAAGCCAATCAAAGCAGCCATTCCGCCATTTTTGGCCTGTGACATCAATTGCCCGCGTTTTTGTACCAGCTTTAATCCTGTTTCAAAATCAAATACATTAGCTGCAAAAAGTGCGTTATACTCACCCAGGCTATGTCCGGCAAAAAAGTCAGGCAATTGTTCACATTCTTTTTTCTCTTTCAGCCACATGAGCGCATTGACAACAAACAAAGCAGGTTGCGTAAATTGAGTCAGCCCCAATTGATTATCGGGATCCGCCAGACATAGGGTTTTGATACTGTAACCTAAAATGTTGTCAGCCTGATTAATCAAGTCAGCATGTGAATCAAATAATTCTTTTCCCATGCCTTTTTTTTGAGATCCCTGACCTGGAAAAACAAATGCAATCATTGTTTGGCGCTCCTATTATACAATATTTATCGGTTAATTGTTTCAAGATACCGATACTATTGTTTCTGTTTAAGGTATTCAATTATTAGTTTTAGTCAAAAAGGACAATTAACTATTAACTACCAAACCATCGCTTACGACGCCCTTGTTGTTCCTCGTTCTTTTTTACCACCATCAATTTATCTTCCTTATTATTCTTAATCTGGCTGACTTCCTGAATTGTAACATTATTCATATCCTTATCCAGAACAAGAGATGCTTCGGGTCCACTAATTGATGTGCCACGTGCGATAAATCCATGAATAACAATAGAAAATTTTCCTTTATTCTGACGAATTTCAGATTGAAGTTTTTTTATTTTTTCTTCCAGATCAACATTTTCTTCTTTCAGAGCGTCAATTTTAGCGAGTATTTTCGGGTCATATTCATTTATTTGTTTGTTAACATCATCCCATTCTCTTTGATACAATCTTTGACTATCCCTGGCAGAAGAAATTTTCGATTCCATATTAAGTAATTTATCTTCGTAGAGTTTTATATCTTTTCTCTTTGTTGTTTGTCGAAGCAGCTTCAGACGTTTTTCAGCCCCTGGTTTGGCATCCTCAATGCGATCAATAAGTATGTTCAAATCTTGAATCTGTTCATCAATTTCCTGAAGCACCTTTTTAAGATGGATGATTGGCGCTTCAAGTTCACTTAAATCTCTGGAATTTTTTGTCAGTTTTCGCCTGTAACTTAGAAGGGTATCAAGACTGGTCGTATCTGTTCCAATGGTAAGTTGACATTCTGGCGATGTAGCAGAACCAACGCTTTTGGCAATGATCCCTTTGGATGCAGAGATATCAGATGCCAAAACACGGCCATGTTCAATTACGCATTCACCACGTGTAATGATTGTAGAATCCAGGATTTCCTTTTCAATATAAACATTCCCATTTGCCTGGATGTCCGCTCCCTTGACAAATTTGGCATGGACCTGACCTTTTGTTTTAATTGTTGCCCCAATAATTCCGCCTTTAACTTTAATATCACCTGTTGTTTCAATCTTTGCGGCCATAATTCCCTGGGCAATCAGACGTTGCGCACGTACATAAAAATGGCTTTCTACAACACCTCTGACATTGACAAGACCTTCATATTTGACATGACCTGTTTTCATGTCAACATCACCATGAATCATCAAATCGTTTTCAATGGATAATTGATCACGCTGGGATACAACAGGCATGCCGCTCAATTTTGCATAAGCCTGATTTCGATCTGGTGATAATTGAATCCCTTTTCCACAGAGAAGGCTTTTTCGTTCATATTTGCCAATACGTTGGGTATCACCAAAAATTGTTTTTCCTTCCCGACCTGCTGTTCCCAGAATACGCTCAGCAACCAGTTGACCGGCCACAACATGCGGCGTTTCGCCTCTGTCTTTAAAATCCATTGCCCCATCTTCTCTTTCAGTGCCCGGTTTTTTTTCTCTTTCAAAATGATAGACAATCTCATCATCTTTGGGCTGGATGGTTTCATCACCTTTTGCAATTAAAAAGTTTTCTTTGTGAAGTTCTGGTGTATCAAGGTATTTCTGAATTTCCTCATCAGGGATAATGCCATAAGTGATATCTCTTTGAGCAAGCATCGACTTGATATCTTCAACTGTTGTTGATGGTCTGAGATTATGTTTTACAAAAATATAGGCTTCCATTTTGTTTTGAACCACTCGTATCATTGGAAAACTATATCTTTTAGGCTTGGGTGGCGGTTCTGGTTCTGGCTCAGGCTCTGGCTCAGGCTTTTCAGGGGCAGATTCTTCATTTACATCTTGCTCTGGTTCGTCATCAGGTAGTTGGGAGACGTTTTCAGAGACTTTTTCTTCAGAATCTTGCTCATCTTCAGTTTTATTATCCATTGAATCAGATGCATTGAGCGATTCTTCATTTTGATCCTGAACCACCACATTTTCAGAATCTTGTTCAAGTTGCTCTGTTGTATTTGTTTCAGGAATATTTGAATTCTCAGGTTCGTTTGTTTGGTTATTTGCCGCAGGGATGTCCTCATTTTGACTTAAATCATCAATCGTCGATTCGTTCATTTGGTCCAATTCAGATAACAAATCCCTGTCACCATCAGATGAGGGTTCTGGCAGCATGTTTCCACCATTGTTTCCTTCTAACAGGGCTTTTAGCTCTCGTTGTCTTTTCAGGATGGATTGAAGTTGCTCGTTTGTGAGATCCCCTGATGCGACCAGAATATCTCCAAGCAAGGTAATCTGTTTTTTTTGTTCAAACTCTTTTAATTGTATTTCAAGCGCCTGATCAACTGATTCCTGAGACGCATATCCTTCCCGCACAGCAATTGTTCCAAATTGAACATCCTCATCTTTTATTTCCAGTCTATTCTGGCGAGATAATATCGCATCCCGATACGTTTTGTCCAAAATGTCTTCATCAGCCAAAATATCCCCAATAAGCTTGACAGAACTAGATGTTTTATAAATGTGCGACTGCTTTTTAAACGCTGTTTTAATTTGATCCAGAGAAACAAGACCATTTTTGATGGCAATGGCCGCAAAATATTTTTCTTGCTCAGAAATATTTGATAATGAATTAACCGGTGAGTCGGTTTCATCATCTGATTGCATAGCGACCGGTTCCGATTTCTTATCTTGTCTGGCTTTTTGTTCATTATTATATTGAATACGATAATCTCTTTGCGTACTCAAAATAGTGTCTCGCTGGGATAAGGTCAGTTTTTCGGAATCAACAAGAACTTCACCCAACAGCCTGATTTTATTTGAACGTTTAAAATCACGCCATTGCTCTTTTAGGGCTTTTTCGAGGATATCCTCACTAATAATGTTTTTGTAAAGGGCAATTTGACCAAACTGCATATGCTCTGGTGTGTCCATGCGGTTTTGTCGTGATAAAATGGCATCACGTTGTTCAGGTAAAAGCTGATCCCATTCAACGAGGATATCACCAATCAATCTGATATCATAAGATTTCTTAAATAGACGTGATTGGTATTGAAGGGCTTTCTTGACATGAAACTGGCTTGTAAAGTTGTTTTTTATTGCGACAATGCCAAAGTTTCTGTCCTGATCGGCCACCTCAGACATTTTTATGACAGACTGTAAAAATTGAAATTGTTTATCGGTAATCAGTTTTGATTGAATCAAATATGATCCGATATCCAGACTGGCATTTTCTAATTTTTGTTTTCGATATTCAGGCAAGGCAGATATCAATTGATCTTTATCCGCAATACCATACTTGATAGCCAATTTGATAATTAGCAACTCAGATTCTTTTGTCTTTTTCATAGGTTCAAATCCTTATTTAAGTTGAGAGGGTGGATAATAAAAAAAATAATTCATCAATAATTCATATTAATTGATAGCAATCTTACTGTTAATACTTACTATACTTCAACACGAATTTCAATAACTAGTTTCATTGGGGAGGTGCTGTTTAAAAATTCTTCCCCTAACTTCAATTATGAATCACCTGACAATATTGTTTAAGTTTCTTAATAAATTTTTTCCGATCAATGGGTTTTGAAACATAGTCATTCATACCAGCCTCAAAACATTGCTCTTTGTCCCCTTTCAAAGCGTTGGCAGTCATAGCGATGATAGGGATATCTTTCCATGCAGACTGTTTGCGAATTTGTTGTGTGGCAGTCAATCCATCCATTTCAGGCATTTGAACATCCATCAAAATAATATCGTATTGTTTTTGATGAAGGGCTTCAATGGCCTGCCTGCCATTTTCAACAGTATCCACCTGTGTAAAAGTCGCTTTTTTTAGAATTTCAAGCGCAACGTGACGATTAAATATATTATCTTCGGCAAGCAGAATCGAAATATGATCATATGTTTGATTGTCATCTTCTTCCGCAGTCTTTATCGTCATTTCTTGCGGTATAAATTTACCTGAAATTATTTTTTGAAAAACAGATGATACACGACGCATCATAAGCGGCTTGATAATAAAATCTGTTGCCTTACCTTCAAATTCACTTTGTGCTTGCATGTCACCCATCAACACCACAGACACTGATTTCATTTCGGGAGATCGTCTGATCTTTTCCAGCGTTTTTTTGGCATCTGGCATATTTGTATCAATAAAGATAATATGAATGGGCCTGGCACTGAACATGCTATAAAAAATGGCCATCGCTTCATCGCCCGAGGTCGCTGTTTCGGTAATACATCCATAGGATTGAATCATTTCATCAATAGCCATCAGTGCGTGGGGATTGTCATCAACAATCAAGATACGTTTGTTGTGAATTTCAGGCATGCTTTGAACAGGCTCAATATATGATTGCGTCCCAAAACTGGCTGTAAATGTAAACGTGCTGCCTTTGCCTTCAATGCTTTCTGCCCAAATTTGTCCATCCATCAATTCAACCAGTTGCTTGCAAATGGTCAACCCCAGACCTGTTCCGCCATATTTTCGGGTTGTTGAATTATCGGCTTGCGTGAAAGGATCAAATAACTTTTGCAAGCTGCTTTTTGAAATGCCAATGCCTGTATCTTTGACAGATATGACCAGTCTGGTATTACTGGCGGTTTGTTGAACTACCATAACTTGAATAAAAATTTCGCCATTGTCTGTAAATTTAATGGCATTGTTTGTTAAATTCACAATAATTTGTTTCAGTCTGAGGGAATCACCAACCATATGGTTCGGTACATTTGCAGCAATATGAATGATCAACTCCAGACTTTTTTGACAGGTCTTGTCTCGAAACATGTCTGCAATTGAATGAAAAACATCTTGAACGTTAAAAGGCGTCTGCTCCAGTTCCAATTTACCAGACTCAATTTTCGACAAATCCAGAATATCATTGATAATACCCAGCAATGAATTTCCTGATGTTTTAATAATAGACAAATATTCACGCTGACTGTCATCAAGATGCGTATCCAAAACCAGATCAGTCATGTTGATTACTGCATTCATGGGGGTTCGGATTTCATGACTCATATTGGCAAGAAAGGCACTTTTGGCCTGGTTGGCAACCTCAGCTTCAAAAGCCATTTTGTCGGCTCTCTCCTGTGCCTGCTTTCTTTGTTCGATTTCCAGACGCATTAGATCATTTGTTTTAGTCAGTTCTTTGGTGCGTTCATTGACAATTTCTTCCAGCCGATAGCGATGCTGATTAATGGTATCAAGCATATGATTCAAAGCAAATCCAAGATGCGCAATTTCGTCTTTAGATTTAGAATAAAAACGTGCCTGTTCATCGCCTGCCTGTACTTTCATGACAACTTCCCAAAGGCGACGAATGGGTTTGATTACTTTTCTGGCAATTATATCAATAATAAACAATAAGGTAATGGCTGAAATTGCGATAGAGACAATCATCCATCGAAAAATACTATCTTGCAGATGTTTTCCCATTTTAAGGGTTTGAACGCCCAAATGTTCTGCATTTAGAGAAATAACATTAAATCGGTCCATTAACTCCTGGCTTAAGTCGTCAAATTGATGATTAATAATCCGAATATCCTGTTCCATTTGAAAATGTTTATCAATGAGTTTGTCAAGCTTAAGGATATAGGAATCCATGCGTTCATCCATAATATCAGTTTTTTTGAGCTTTTTTGCAAAAAACGTAAACACCATTCGAAGTGCCTGATATTCGGAATTGGTTTTGTTATGAATGTAGCGATCCAAAAAGCGATCCAGGTTTAACAGCGGCTTGAGCAATGAGACTTCATTGGTTCGCAAAATTGAAGAACTTAGCACCTGAAAACTTGAATCAACCTTGGTTTGACACAAACGCTGATCGGTTTCTAACTGGATCAGACGATTAAACGCTTTTTCATAGCGTGATAGGACATCAATTACCGGCTCAGTTTTTCCATCAAATTCTTGATCAAATGGTTTGGCATTAAAATTATCCAATTGTTCTCGAATTTGTTGGATCGTGGTACCAAATTGTTTTTCAGCCTCGTCGTGACTCTGCGTCTGAACAGCCCGCTCCCAAAAACGAAGTTTCCAGAAATCCTGTTTGATCTTTTGAATATCTTTTTCAATATAGGCAGCTTTTTGTACTTTTTCTGCACCGGTTGATAATTCTTTTATGAAAATAGCAAGTTCTATATATCCCACACAAAAGATCAGTACCAACAGGCCCACTATAAGGTAAAAACGTTGTTTTGTACTGACAATCATTTCATTTCCAATTAACGATCAATAACCAGTAAATCGACAAGAACGACAGGCTCGACAGAATAGCCCTGCAAATATTGCGCAGCATGTTTAATTGTCAAAAAGCCTATTTTGTATGGATCCTGAGCAATTGTTGCAGATAGTTGATTCTTTTTGACAAGCGCAATAGCTTCAGGAATGGCATCAAAACCGACTGTCACAGGCAATGGTTTGTTCAATTTTTGCAATGCTTGAATGGCGCCAATAATCATTTCATCGTTGTGCGCAAAAATTGCATCAATTACAATATTTTTTTTCAAGATCTGGCTCATGGCGTCAAGTGCCTTATCCCGATTGAAAAAAGCCACTTCCCTTGCAACAATTTTTAACCCTGGATATTTTTTAATTGTATCATTAAATCCTTTACCGCGATCGTGCGCTGCTGATGTGCCAGGTGCGCCTTCAAACTCGAGTATTTTTCCTTTCTGATTCAGCTTTTGCGCAATATATTCTGCTGCCATTTGACCGCCTGCCACATTATTGGATTCAATATGACAGATCACTTTTTCTGGTATTGCAGACTTTCGATCCACAGTCATAACAGGAATGCCTTCAGCATGAGCAATCTCAATTGCAGGTGACACACTTTCTGCATGTGTAGGATTGATTATGATAATATCGGCTTTCTTCTCAATAAAAGATTGAATATCAATAAGTTGTTTGGCATCATCGTTGTCAGCGATAGCGGTATTTAATTGCAAGCCAAACAGAGCTGCTGAATGAGATGCGCCATCAAGCAATGTTTTAAAGAAAGGGGTGCCATCTGCCAATGACAATGAAACATTTTTATCAAAGCAATCGAAAGTGATCAGATCAATGGGTGTTTTTGTCAATCGTGGAATTTCATTGCCATGCATTCCTTTTGACGCCAGCATAACACCATATTCTCCCATCATTTCCGGGTGCTGCTCAACAGTGGCATGCATGCGTTTGTTGCGCATTTCCGAGCGGGCTTCTTCGATATTGTCATAGCCGCCAATGAAAATGTCACCGGTCAGTCCAAACATGTCCAGGGACTGGATTGCGCCAATAGCCATGCTGTCATTGGCACAAAAAATAGCATCAATTTGCGTATATTTTTGAAGCAGTTTTGTTACAAGAGAGAGTGCTTCGTCAGTGTGCCAGTTGGCGCTTTCACTGGCTACCACTTCGATTTTGCTATTTTCAGTAATACTATCAATAAAGCCCTTTTTTCTTAATTCTGAATTTTCAACGCCTCGAATGCCTTCAATAAGCAGAACCCGGCCTTTGTTTCCCAATTTGTTTTTGAGATAACTGCCCACAAGGCCGGCCCCCTGAAAATTATCAGATCCAATAAAGGGAATAACAACATTCATCTGTTTCATTGTATCTTCATGAAAAGGATTGTCAATATTGACAATCACAATGCCCTGATCTATGGCTTTTTTACAAACTGGAATCAATTGTTTTGAATCTGTGGGGGCAATAACAATGGCACCATATTTTCTGGAAATGAGGTTTTCAATAATACCGATCTGTCGTTTCACTTCTGTTTCTCTTTCTACGCCAAAAACCTCTAAAGGGATTTCATTTTTTTCAGCAAACTGTCTGGCTCCTTCTTCCATCTTAATAAAAAAAGGATTGGACAGTGCTTTCATAACCAATGCCACTTTCTTTTCGTTACCTGTGGCCATTGCGGTTGTGGTAATCAGACATACCATAAAAAATATTGAAATTATTTTTTTCATTTATCCTCCTTGATAAACAGAAAATTATTGATTAATATTCTAAAACATTCGCATTTGCATATTCTTATTTTCTTGTCACTGTATCTTTTGTAATATATTGTTTCTTTATATCTGTTTAACTTCCAGTCGTCCATTATTTCATTCATATCGAATTTTTTTATCGTGATAAAACGTATCCCAATATTCAGACTCACTGACCATAGACCCTGTGTCAGATTGAAAGAAAACGAATTGCTCAGGCATTCTTTTGTGACGAATAACTTTTCGAGGCACCTGGGGAGCAAAAGCAAATATTTCGTTATCAAATGTTTGTTGTAAGGTTTGTGTATACATATTGCTCCTTTATACAATTAGACTTACAAATCTAAGCGGACAAGTATTGAATAGTAATGGTATGTCCACAGCAAAGTTAAACAAAGGTTTTAAATTGCCAGGCTGACTTTATCAGCAGAATCTTTTTTCTTTTCAGCAGTCTGTTGTTTTATTTCGAGTTCCACTGCAATTGATTCAATGGCTCTGTCAAAAGCGCCTTTAAGCTCGGATAATAACTGGTTGACTTCAATGAGCGCCTTTTTTTCATTATAAAAATTGGCCTGCGTCAGGCGTTTCATCATGTATTGATAAAGCTCATTCAGATTGTCAGCCAGCGTTTTATCCTGATCATGATCCAATGCACAATCTAATTCTGTCAGTATGGCAAGCACTTTAGAGATGTTTTCTCCTTTAATGCGTGGATCTTCTTTTTCCATTCCCATGATGGCAAATCGTGTGAATCGGATGGCACCTTCAAACAATAGCGAAAGAATTTTTCCTTTATTGTCAGTAAACTGTGTTTCCGAGTCCTTGTAAGCCGTATATCCCATTGATTTCATTTTTTTACTCCTTACTAATTAACTATTTTTTGGAGATATCCTTAATTTTTTATTCAATATTTTTTCAAATGGCACAACTGCCTCAATCGAATATCCACAATGTTCAGGTAGTTTATTGCCTGTGTAGAATCTTGTTGTTGATGGATACTCTTTACAAATTTGAAGTCTATTTTGATGATCTTTACATATACCATCTGAGGTTAACCATGAACAGGTAAAATACAAATCCCCATCAATTTCTTCCTTAAACATCAATCGGGAATAATCTGGCTTTTGTTGAATCAGATGTTTAAATTGCGATTGGGTTTTTATCCATTTTCCCTCAGATTTCACACGAAAAGACCGACAACATTTACCACATTGATTGCATTGACCGGTTCTTATCGGTTCCTGGCCCTTTATTTTTAACAAAACAAAGTTAAAAAATCGTTTTATTCGTTTATGAATCTGCATTTTCGATACACTGATCTAGTTTGTTGTAAACAAAGGAATTTTGTAATTTCCATCTTATTCATCTTTTTCAGCGTAATCCTGGTTCAAAAAATGGTGAGTGATAATTTAAATTCCGGCCATTTTGGTTACACTCAATTGAATTTTTACTGTCAAATTTTTTTCCAAAGCGGACATGGCAAGGTATTCTTCAATTGATAGAATTGTATGACGCATGCCATTGTTTCCTTCGTTTGTTTAAATAATGAATGGATCATAGTTTGAAGATATTGTATAGTCAAGTATAAAAGTAAGTTAACCTTTTAGAATTTTCATCTTTTATAAATTTTGAATTTAATCAAATAACAATTGACCTTTTTAATACCAAATGTTAAAAAAGTCTATTTAACTTTAAGGAATGCAAAAAAAATAAGTTCCTCATTTCAGAAAAAGTAAATTCTGTTCATTTTGAACCTGGATTACGCTGAAGAAGATGAATAAGATGAAATAAGACACTTTTAAATCATCTTATTCATCTTCTTCAGTGTAATCCAGGTTCAAAAAAAGGAATGCAATTAATTAAATGGGGAACTTATTTTTCGAGTATTCCTAAGGCATTCATATTCAAAATACATTGATTGAATATGATCTGATGATTAATCAAATAATGGTACGATATCGTACGCAAACAAAAAGAGGTTGAATCAATGCTTTATTTAATGCGCAAGCATGCGACATCATGGTTTATCAAGCTTGTATTGAGTGCAATCGTCATTGTGTTCGTTTTTTGGGGAGTAGGATCTTTTCGCGAGGAAAAAATTAATCGCGTGGCTGAAGTCAATGGCAATGTGATTACTATAGATCAATATTATGACGCATACAACAATTTAATTGAGGGCTATAAGCGTCAGTTTGGAGATAATTTTGATGAATCCATGCTGGATGCGCTCAATATTAAACAACAGGTTGTCAATACTTTGATTGAAAGAGAGCTGATTATTCAGGAAGCCAGACGCTTGAACGTTCGGGTTACCGATGAAGAATTGGCCAAATCCATTCATTCTATTTCGTATTTTCAAAAAGATGGCATTTTTGATAATCGTTATTATATCAATGTATTGAGAAGAAATCGTATGTCACCTGAACAGTTTGAATCATCACAGCGTCAGTCGTTGCTACTTGGAAAACTAAGAGAGTTGGTTATGGGCAGTGTTAAAGTGTCTGATGATGAAGCACGGCAATGGTTTGATTATAATAATGAAATGGTTAATCTGGATTATGTGGCGTTTGAATCAGATAGTTATACCAACATTTCACCAACACAAGAAGAAATTCAAGCCTATTATGAAGGCAAAAAGGATGATTACAAAACTGAATTGGAAATTAAGGTTGCTTATGTCTTGTTTGCAAAAGAAAAATACAAATCTGATATCACCATCAGTGATGAACGTATTGAAATGTATTTTGAATCCAACAAAAGCGATTTTGAATCGCCAAAAACAGTTGAAGCCAGACATATTTTGTTCAAATCTGATGTGCCTGCCGAATCTGAAGAAGATGCCGCAGTCAAAGCCCGAGCCAATGAAATTTATATCAAGGCAAAGGAAAAAGATGCGGATTTTGCCAAACTGGCACAAGAATTTTCAGAAGGTCCCAGTAAGGATCGCGGCGGTTATTTGGGTGCTTTTAAGCGTGAAGATATGGTTAAACCTTTTTCAGATAAGGCATTTTCAATGAAAGCCGGTGAAATCAGCGAACCGGTTAGAACATCCTTTGGTTGGCACATTATTAAAGTAGAAAATGTAAATGAAGCTGTTGCCCTGACACTTGGCGGTGCCACGCCAGAAATTCGTCAAAAACTCATTGATGAAGAAATGGATAACCGGGCCTATGATGCGGCTGAAAGTTTTTATGATACCATTTATGATGATCCCCTTACAGTTGCAGCTAAAGCCAGCGGTCTTTCCGCAGTTGTCACCGAATTTTTTGGCCGACGCGGGCCATCAACATTGTTCAGGGATCGTTATTCGTTTGCGCGCAAGGCGTTTGAGCTGGAAATGAATCAAGTCAGCGATATTGTAGGCCTGGATAAGGGCTATTATGTCATTCAACTGCTTGAAAAACAGGAACCCTTTATTCAGGATCTTGTTGTTGTGCAGGATCGCGTTGAAAAAGATTTTCGCAAGGACAGGCAGTTGAAATTTGCATTTGATGACGCTTTGAAGTTTTTAAAATCTATAACAACAGATAGTAAGGCCGCATCAACAACTGAGACAGCGTCCAACGATACATCATTGACGCAAACTGCTGTCAATGAAGAATCTTTAACGCAAACCGCACTGGCTGATTCAATATACAGTTTTACCAGTACAGGATTTTTCAAAAGAAATGAGGCCATCCCTGAAATTGGCCAGGAAGAAGAAATAACCAAAGCGGCTTTTTCTTTGACACAAAGCGATCCTGTTGGATATACAGTTTTCAAAGGCTACAAAGGGTATTATGTCATCCGATTAAAAGAGTGCAAGCAGCCTGATGAAGAAGAATTTAAAAAAGCCTTAATATCAGTAAAAGATACGATTCGCCAGAATCGTGAAAGTCGATTTTTTGATGATTGGATCAAGCGTTTGAAAATGAACAGTAAAATTGAAATTGAAGATCGGTTTCGGGAATCTTTATGATCCATGTTTCCAATACGCGATACGATCCAGTCGCAATGCGTACCCATTGTTAACTATGCATTGATCGGCATCAACATAATCTGTTATGGCATGCAATTGTCATATGGGCCCATGGAAGAAGGACTTATTTTCCTTTATGGTTTATTGCCGGCAAGATATTCGATGCCTGAATTATCAATGCATTTTACAATGGGGCAGCAAATATTTTCGTTAATATCATTTATGTTTTTGCATGGTGGTTTCTGGCATCTATTGACCAACATGTGGACATTATATATTTTTGGTGACAATGTTGAAGATTATTTTGGTTCCATACGCTATTTGATATTCTATTTGCTATGCGGCATGGTGTCTGGACTTGCCCATATATTGACCAATTATTACTCGCCAACGCCAACAATCGGTGCAAGCGGCGCCATAGCAGGGGTTATGGGCGCATATTTTATTCTTCATCCAGGTGCTAAGATTTTGACGTTGATACCCATCATTATTATTCCATATTTTCTTGAAATACCGGCATTTATATATTTGGGTATCTGGTTTGTGATTCAAGTGGTCAGCGCTGCTGGCAGTAACAGTGACGTTGGCGGAATTGCATGGTGGGCACATATTGGTGGCTTTATAGCTGGGATCGTTTTACTTCGTATAATGTCTGATATGCCGATTTCTGAAGTTTCAAAAAAATTAAAAAGCAAAACAATAAGACGTCGGACACCCCATTTTCAAATTATTCGCCCCATTGGCGCGACCCATGAAGATCATTTATATGCCAATATTTACGTAACGCCCTATGAATCCACGCATGGCGTCCGAAAAACTGTAAATATTCCATGGGGATTTCACGATCAACTATTTCGAATAACGATTCCGCCAGGCATGCATGATGGTTCATTCTTGCGATTGAAAGGCCAGGGAAAGAGGTTGCAATCAGGAATGCGAGGCGATTTGTTACTAAAGGTAATGATACAATGAAAGATTCAACCATTCAATATACTTGCAATGATTATCGTGCTGAAATGATATTGATATCTTTGAATAAAAAATTAACAGATCCATGTTTAACTGAAAAGGATCGACAGAATATTCAAAATGAAATAAAACGTATTGAAAAACTGATGGGCATGGACTGAATTTCAGATTCATATATCAAATTATAAATGGAGTTTTTCGTGAAAACAGATAAAGAAGTATATAAAATTTTTACTGCATACCCGAAATATTTATTCAATTGTGCAGACATTCGCAATAGAACCTCGTATACAATGGAATCTGTTACGTTAAAAGAATTTGAACGTCGCACTGATGGCATTTTAAAACCCAATAATCCAAAAGAACCGACATATATCATGGAGTTTCAGGCACAAAACGATGACAATATTTATCACAGACTGATAATGGAAATGGCATTATTTGCAATGACACATCCAAATTGCAAGGTGCGCGGTATTTTGATTTTCTTGGATCAAGATAAGGATCCAAAAACAAATCCCTGGCATTCTCTGTCAAAGACAAAACAAAAGTTTCTTAGAATTGTCTATATGAAGGATTATATTAAAGATCTTGAAAAGCAACAACCCAAACATCCATTGGTTGCTGTTTTTAAGCCTTTATTTGAAAAGAACTTAGAAATATTAAAGACGCATTCAAGAATATGGTATCAAAACATTACCAACAGCCGACTTCCCAAAGCAGCGAAAGAAAATTTTCAAAAGGCGTTTACAAACTGGCTATTGGTAAGATTTCCAAAATTAAACTATGAGGAGGTTATTAAAATGATTGAAACTTTACCTGATCTTGAAGAAACATTGGCATACCAGCAATTGGTAAGTATTGGAAAAAAACTTGGCGAAAAAACCGGCGAAAAACGCGGCGAAAAACGAGGCGAAAAACGCGGCGAAAAACGAGGTATCAAGGTAGCATTGATAGGACAACAAAAGTTCATGTTAAAAGAAATTAAACGATTTGAAACCATGAATAAAAAAGGCGAAATAGATGAAGTTGTATTTAAAAAATTGTGTGCTCCCATTCGGAAAGAACTCAAAAAAGTAAAAGATCAAATTAAAACAATGATAAATGAGTTATCAGAGCAAAAAAAATCACGACCAATAAGTAAGCGATCATAAATTTTCGGGTAGATCGTAGTCAATTAATTATAACGTGCTTTGAATATTTTCTTAGCCCTGAAAGGGCGTTAAATACCAGCCCAGGGCAACGCCCTGGGTTAAAGATTGAT
>Ga0272440_1001102_pt1 | contig 22482 bp, 9 predicted proteins | sample SSMMMBAug17_FD_192440 | JGI IMG/M metagenome (GOLD analysis project Ga0272440, IMG submission 192440) | Marine sediment archaeal communities from Little Sippewissett salt marsh, Falmouth, MA, United States - SSM-MMB-Aug17 | ecosystem: Environmental > Aquatic > Marine > Wetlands > Sediment ...
TGCGTCTTTATGAAAAAAATCGCAATTCAGACAATGTCCATATGAAAATCAAAAAAGCCATTAATATTGATGGCACATTTAAATTTACCGGTCTGGATGCCAATAAAACCTACAAGCTCAAATTTAAGCAATTTGATAATAATGGCGCTGTTCAATTACAGGAATATGCCGGTGAAAACAATGTGGGGGTTGATAAAAAACAGGATGCGATATTTTATTCTCCTGGTGATACAGTGAATTTTCGGTTCAGTGAGGTATGGCATTGATAATGCGATTGGCAGCATAAAAGGGTTGTCAATCGCTTCCCCAATCGGCAGCAAAACTATTTCAGGCGCTGAAAGCGCAAATGATTATTGCCCTAACATTTACTTTACGCCCTTCGACAAGTCTGACCAGTCTGACTTGTCCGAACAGTCTGACAAGTCGGACCAATCCGACCCGTTCGACGGGTCGGATTGGGGAAGCTATTTGCTATTTTCATCGCATCCCTTTATGATCCACGCCGTTGAATATTAATCCCAGACAACATCCACAATCATTTCAAAATCATCCCCGGCCAGGTAATCATCAGCGCCTTCTCTTCCCACACCATTATCATCCAGTGCCCATTGGACAATCTCTCTGCCATCAGCCAGTTTCGCAATACATTGAATATGATATACCTGTTCCGCCTCCAGTCCAATAAATGAGAAATACCCATTGTCATCCAGTTGCGTTTTTCCAATATAGCCACCAAAGGTATCCGCTGTTTTTTTGAACAGTTTGACAACCACTGAAACACTTTCAGGCGGCATATTTCGATACCGATCCAGAATTCGTCCTGTAATGGCATGGGGGCTCGTTTGAAACAGGGTAAAATGGACTGTATCCCCTGCCTGTTTTCCGCCTTTGCTTTGAGAAATATAGCCATCTGCATGAATAGTAATTTCGTAATCAAATACTGTGTTAAGTAATCCCGCAATTTCAAAGCATCCCTGATTGTCACTGATACCTGTAACCGCCATTTGCGCTTCTGTTGATCGGATCATGATGCGAGCATTTTTAATTAATCGTCCGGATTGATCCTTGATACATCCATTGATTGCTGCACCGGATAACAGTTTCAAATCCTGTTCATTGGTCTGCGCCTGTGTGTCCAAAGATATCTCTAAGGGCGTAAATCCCGGTGCTGTCACGCGCATAATAATTGTTGATTGTCTGGGAATATTGGAAATAACATAGGTGCCATCAGCAGTGCTTTGACCGGAAACAAGAAACGAATTGTCCCTGGTATACACTGAAATATTGGTGCTTTGTGTGTAGTTGATCCATGATCCTGAATTTCGATTAAGCACCTGCACATTGCCCTGTACCCGAATACCTTCAGTGAGTACAATCGTGCGGGTTTTTGAGGCGCTTAATTGAATCCCCTTTTCCTGAAATATTGCCAGATCAACATCAGATTTTGGTGTGACGCGAAGAATATAATCATCTGATGCTTTTAAGCCTTGAATATCAAAATCACCTGAACTGTTGGTCAGTACGCTTCTGAAAATGTTGGTCATACTTGACCACAGCACGACATTAACATCCTTTTGTCCATTGTTATCCATGTCTTCAACCCGACCGCTGAATGAAAACCCTCTGGACATTACAAACAAAACATTTTCAGCATAAACGCCAACAGGTCCGCGGGTTTGATCAATATATGCGCCATTAACAGACTGTACGCTTACCTGAAAATCCAAAGCGTCGGGTAAACCGGCAATGGTAAATCGGCCATCCTTGTCTGTATGTGCGCTGCTGCCTGTTTGCGCTGTTTCTGACCAGGCAGATACCCATATTCCGGTAATGGCCTTGCCGGTTTCATCTGTGACCTTGCCTTTGATCCAACCGGTTTGAATCAATGATAATTGTAATAATATACTGTTGTTGTCTATGGTCAGGTATGTGGATTTCTTACGATCAATCGTCATGCCATTAACAGAATAATACTGAATGGACTCACCCGGATTATGTGCCGCGACAATATAATCTGACGCCTGACTCAAGCCATCCATTTGAAAATACCCCCGATTATCAGTCACAACACCATAATAAATGCCGGTCTGGTCAGATTGTATTTCAATAATCATCCCATAAACCGGGATATTTGAAGTATCTGTCACATAACCTGAAATTTTTCCGCCTGATGACAGAATAAAATCAATCTGATCAGCATTATTGGTATCCACGCGGGTTGCTTCGCTGCGCTTGCTGGTCTGATTGTAAAAAATATCCTGATATTGGGCTGACCATACGCCCACAATATAATCACTGGCAGTTTGCAGGCCATGCAGTTGATAGTCAACCTGCGTGTTTGAAACAATAAGCTCAAGACCTTTACCTGCTTTCAATTGATCAGAATACGCATCAATCCATATGAATGAACCTGCTTGCGGCATTTCAGGCAAGGTGATTGTGCCTGAAATTGATGCCCTTCCTGGAGGCGGCAGATCAAAGTCAATGTTACCGGCATTCCCATTGGTAATATCGATTTTCTGGGCATCTGTCCAATGACTGACATTATCAAACACAATCAATGGATAGTGGGTGGATCGAAACTCCACGCGATAATCATTTCCGGGTTTCAGGTTGTCAAACCGGTAATCATTCGGCGATCCATTTCCTTTCATATGAATGGATTCTGCCACATCCATTTCGATTGACCAGGCTGTAATTGTGGCTTCAGTACCAACTTCAAGGCCCAGAATCGTTCCAGATATCTGCCGGTTCGGTTTTTCCAAGCGCATATTTAACAGGTTGTCGCCATCTGAAAGCATGATCGCTTTGCTGACATCAATATATTGCGAATGACTGAATCGGATCTGATAACTGCCGGGTAAAAGCCCCTCAATCAGATAGTTTGGGCCGGACGTGATTCCTGTACTCAGGACCGAACGCCATGCCTGTGTTTCTGTTGACCAGGCTTCAATGTAAACCCCATCAATGGCTTCATTGTTAAATGTCACCCGACCGGAAAGTTGTCCACCTTTTATTAAAATCAGGTTGCGCTGGATGGTTCGTGATGGCTGAACGCCCTTTGCCAGTTCCCATTTATGAACAGTTTGATTGGAGGCATCCTCAGCATAGAATGATGGCACATATTCGGGCGTAATTACAGAAATGACGTAATCTGTGGCCTCAGCTTCAAGTCCGGTTATTTCAAAGCGGCCTGTGGCATCAGTGGGAACATCACCGCCGGTCTGAGTGATTTCTGACCAGACATTTACCCAGATGCCTGAAGGCGCGGGCTGATCCATTGTTTCCAGGTATAAATACCCGCGAATGACAGCACCTTTTTGAAGGATAAAATCAATGTTTTTAGCGCCTGCACCAGAGACATCCACAAAATTGGCTTCTTCCTTACTACTCTTGTTCGAATACCAGGTCAGCGGATAATAGACTGGATATACTGCAACAATATAATCACTCGCAGGGGGTAAGCCTTCGATCAAATAATCCCCATTGATATCAGTGACAGTTGCTCCCCGACCGCCTGTACTTTGTGATTGTGCTGAAACTGTTACCTGACTTAATGGAAGTCCATTAAAATCTGTCACTGTTCCTGAAATGGCGGCCCCTCCCTGCAGGTTAAAATCCACCTGATCGGTATTGACATAAACCAGCGTGGCATTTTCCCGCTGGGTTTGATTGTCATAAACCTGATAGGGATAAGGACTATCCTGAACTTCAACAATATAACTGACCGGCGCGCCTTCATGTTCTGGTAACAGCCCCACAATTTCGTATTCGCCAAGCACGTTGGTAAAGGCACCAAATCCGGCCTGTAAGGCACTGGACCAGGCATTGACCCATTGATTTGCGAGTGGTTTACCATCAACCATAACCTTGCCGCGAATAAAGGGGTCGGAATGAATATAAATGTTGATATAGGACAATAATTCCATGTTAACTGGCACCTTCGTTGCTGCCTGCCATGCACTGGCACTGGTTGTGGGCAAATAGCTTCCGGGTGTTTTTCCGGATGGAATGGTATAGTAAAAAAATTGCTGCAATTCTGAAGACCATACATATACACGATAATCTGATGCCTTTCGCAAGCCCTTAAATTCAAATCGAGTATTCATATCGACTGTTGTAGATCGTCCCATACCAATACTTTCTGACCATATTTCTACAACAAATGTTTCATTAAATCCGCTTTGATTGATAATCTCTCCGCTGATTCCATTATCCGGTGCTGTTTCGAGAATAAAATCAATATCTCGGGCATTGGTATTCAATGTTGACACAGGCTGTGCGTTTTCCAAGGTATCTTGTTGATTGTAGTATTGACAGAAATATTTGCTTTCACCTTCCGGCGGGCAGGCAGATACATGCAAGGATGCGTGGACCGGCAAATTGATTACCGTATAGTTGCCATGATTGTCTGTGGTCGTTTCAGCAATTACTGTATTTTCAAGCCATACAGATATGTTATATCCGGAAAGGCCCTGACTGTCAGTATCATCTCCAGTGACATTTCCAGATAATTTCCTTCCCAGAACCTGAATATAATCTTTCTTTTCAATCAATCGGGAGCCGGCCTCAGCAGTGACTGTTAAACTAACTGCGTAATTCCCCGGTTCTTCATAAGTATGTGAGGGATTAATCACATGGGATGTCTGTCCATCACCAAAATTCCAGCGTCTGCTGATAATGCTGTCCTCGCTGGTTTCAATAAATTGGACCATGAGCGGTGCAATACCAATTCGCTGATCTGCCTGAAAGTCTATTTGTACTGGCATACGCTGAACTGTAATGAAATTATCTTTCACAAGGAAATCTGTTCCACCCGGACCACTGACTGTCAGACTCACCGAATATGTACCTGGTGACGCATATGTATGCGCGGGTGATGGCAATCCGCTATCTGAATTATCACCAAAATTCCATTTGTATGTCTCAATATCGCCCTGAGATTGATTCACCATTTGAACTGTTAGCGGCGCATAACCTGTGAAAGGATTGGCATCGAATAGGGCCACAGGTTTAGCAACTGCCTTGAAATAAGCGGCAATTTCATGATCTTTTGAAATGTTTTCAAATCGATATTCTTTTGTCATGCCAATGGATACATTGTCTATGCGAACATCAGCAATGGCGTATCCCGAATGGGGTGTAATTGAAAACGTAAAATCATCACCTGTATAAACAGTTTGTTCTTCAGATGGTTCTATTGAGCCTCCAGGACCGGCTTTTGGTGTAATAGTAAAGGTATCTGCTGTTCGGAATGATACCCGAATGCTGTGGTTATCCCGAATATCAAAAAAGATATATTCCGATACCGGCCCCACAGATTTGCCATCAACAATCACCATGTCTACTTGATATGTGGGATCTGGAATGAAATAAAATGGCAGATATGCACCTTCTTTATCAATGGCAATAATCCCCTCAGGATCTATTTTGCCATGACTGCCTGAAATGGCTGTTATTAAATAAGGCGCCATGTGCACATTAAAACAACTGGTCGTGGATAATTGTGTGTCATCTGTGACTGTCATACAAATATCGGCTGAACCACCAATGTTTTCAACAGGAACGATTGACAATGACAAATTTGCAGTGATTCCTGCATCAGTTGAAATTTGATAGTTTTGACCATTTCCATTGATTGACAGCGCGCTGTCATTGTCTGGAACCACTTTTTCGTTGAATGAATGAATTGAAATATCAAGTTGTCCGCCCTCTGCATCAGTGACTGTGAATGGCAATATCGGTATATTGGCCCCCAATGCAATTACTTGATCCGGAATGAGAGAAATAACCGGTGGATCAGCCACAGGTGTGATTTCTATCGTGATGGTACCGGAAAGCGCTAGGCCCTCTGGATCAGTAACAACCACAAAAACTGATGCACTACCATACCAGTCAGTGTTTGGCGGATACATGGTCAGCAGGCCTTTTGAAATGCTCACATCCAATGACTCACAGCTTGCTGTCCATTGAAGTTGTTCATCGGGATGATCAATATCCAAAACATAGGGGTTGAGATCCAGATAGAGTACTGTCAGGGCTTCAGGATAGCTTTCAGATGGGATCACTGTAAATTTGGGTGGATCATTGTCTGACAGGACTGAAAATGAGAATCGGCGTGTCTCAGTCAACTGACCATCTGTGGCCAGGACTGTCAACATGGTTTGGCCATAGCTGTCTTCTGATGGATTGATCACTGCGGTGATTTGTGCAGCAGTGCCACTGGTATCAATTACATATTTGTTTTTATTGACCAGTAAGATACGATCTCCGGTAAAAGTACAGTCTGAAGGATTTACGATTAAGGAATTATCAGATTCCAACCAGATTGTCAGTGGATCTGACTCCTGATCTGATAAGGATACCGGTACAGAAACCGCTGTGTCTTCAAGGGTAACACGACTATTGATTTTTGCAATCACTGGTGGGTCATTCACTGCATTAATTGTAAAAGAAACCATCTGTATGACATCAAGGCCCGGTCCATTGCCGCTGAAACCATTGTCGTTCATTTGCACCACAATGTGGGCATCGCCCAGTTGATCGGGTGCTGCCCAATAATACATCCCATTTAGGGCATCATTAATATCTGATATTTGTCCCTGAAATATAATTGAATCAAAATTTTCAAACTGCCCCTGAAGAATCGTCAAATGTTGGGTCGCTTGCGCATTTAAAGTAAGAAAGCCTTTGTTGGCTGAAATTCGGATGGTCATGATGCCTTCACGCGCATCAGGATCGCGTATTTCCAGATAATTTTCTTCATGATTGAAACGCAACTGGCTTTCTTCAAGTATATCAGGAATTGTTTGAAAATCTTTTACCTGTTCATTATCCAACCACAGCCCCGGACGATCATTTGTTCCCTGCACATGAATGGTGCGCGTGATTGCCTGGCTGTTATCCACCCCATCGTTAACGATGATAACAATTGTCCGGCTGTTTTCATCAGGGTTGTCTGTCGTATGTTCAAATGTGAGGCTGTCCAATACAGACTCATAATCTGTCCATGATGACACGCCCAAAAAGGTCAGACTGTTGCCATCAGAAACAGCAATGATATTACCATAAAGGTTTTGTGAAATCTGATCGCCATACTGATAATTTTCAACAATGCGAACAACAGCCTGCACCATTTCGTTATCATCTGGATCAAAAAGATTGATTCCCTTGCAAAATGTTATTGGCGCAGAGTTTTCAATATAGGTCATGGGCGTAAACATGCCGCTCAAATGTGGGGGATCATTGATCTGACGAACAAATAGCGAAAATTTATGCACATGGCTGTATTGTTCAGGGTCCAGGGCTGTCAGAATAAAAGGCACTTCACCTGCCTGATTCATTTCTGGCCGACATACCAGTGTGAGCGAAGCCGATGCATCCACGCCCACACGAATTGTATATTGACTGTCTGATCCTTGAATAATTGCCGGACCTGTCAGAGAAATTCTATCGGGTTGTATGATATCTGATGCAAAGGATGCGATGGTCAAAACAATATCATCGCCATCTACATCAGTTACAGCAAAAGGAATGCTGATGAGAGTATCTTCATCAACATACTGATTTGCAAGTTGTTGGATTTGTGGGGGATCGTTGTCACTCAAAATAATTGTATGCAACTCAAACAGTTGCCATTGGCCGCCGCCCAGACCATTATGACCATGATCCATAATTGCAATGGAGATCATTTCCTTTCCCTGAACATCAGCAAAAGCGGAATAAACCATACTTTCCAGGGCCGTATTGACTGAAGTTAAAGAACCGGACAAAGCAATTCGGGTTGTCGAATGTTGGGTGAGTTGAATGGCATCGTCAGCATTTAAAAATATGAGGCCTTTTTCTGTTATGATTTCCAATGATAGAGTACGGGTTAAAATGTCTGGATCTTTGATCATTAATTGGCCGATATGGGTGCTGTCAAAAATCAATTGTTCTTTTTCATACAGGGATGAAATTTCAATGGCACCGGAAATGGCTGTATTGCCCAGGTACAATTGGGGATCATCATTGACTGCTGTAACTGGAATGGTCAATGATGCTGGAATACCCACTGTACCATCACTTTCAGTTAAGGTGACTGTAATATAACGATCTGTTGTGTGGGGTCGGTCAGATTCATGGACAAAGGCAATTTGCTGAATCAGTTTAGATATCGACTGCCTGGAAACGTTATTGCTCAATCGTATGACCAGAGGCGAAGAACCTGTCTGCCCACCTGTAATGGTTCCCAATGGAATCCCGCTGTAGAATACGTTCAGATTACTACTGATTTCAATTACCTGAATGGCATTTGTATCTTCAGAGTTTTGAATAAAGAGGCGATCCTGCTTTTCTGAATTTTCAGTCAATTGAACAGACAGACGGCCCTGATCAAAACTGAGAGAATCAACATCAACCAGTTCTGCATCAGAACAGAAAAGCAGCGGAGATGCATTTTCTGTGTAAGTTTTGGTAGATTGTGCCACATGAATTTCAGGGGGGTCATTCACTGGTTGGATTACCGCAGTGATGTGTTGAAAACTTTCAGCCATGTCATCAGAAACAATCAGTGTCAACATACACATGCCGCTCTCATTGGTTTGCGGAACGATACTGGTTTCAAATTGATTGTTATTGCAGGTAAAGGCAATGGTATCCGCATTGATTAAAGATGGATTGCCAGATACAATCACAGGTGTAATGGAACAGGGGGGAGATTCGATATCTGCAACTGTAAAATTCAAAGAAAAGGGTTGATCTTCAATGATAGGAATGATTGATGGCGCGGTGATGTCTGGTCGATCATTGATAAATAGTGGAAATTGTACAGATTGTGTCAGCCCCTGTGGATCGTGAACTGTCAATACAATGGTAACAGTGCCATGCGTTTGAACCCGGGTTTCAATGAACAATAATCGAGAATCTCCAGATCCCACAATGGTAATATCTGACTCACTGATCATTTGTGGGGTTAAGGAATATCCGGTGATTGTCAGATTTTTTGCCTGGCTTTCGAGATCACTAATTGTTAAGAGAATCGGACCAAGCATGTCATTTTCGCTTGTCTTTTGTGCGGGAACCTGTGCCATTCGTGGAGGATCGTTAATATTTTCAATAAAAAGTTGTATACATGATGTGACTGCCATTTTTTGGGCATCAGATAAAGAAACGCAAATACTGGCCATACCTTGGGCATCAGGAACAGGCGTTAACTGCAAAACAGATTCTCCATTCATATGGGCAATGGCCATATTTTCTTGACGAATCATGGAAAGATCGTAAGATTGAGCAGTGGCTGTAAGGTATTGACTTTCGGTTTCAGCATCCGCACTCCTCCAGGCAAAGGGGAGAGACGCATGATCTTCTAAAAAAGTAAACACATTATATAAGCCATCAGGATCATTTCCAGGCAAGGGAACAGGATTGGGCCGATCAGTGGGGGTGCTATCACCCAACTGTCCGGAACTGTTTTTTCCCCAGAGCATGACATGCCCATTATCCAGAATGGCCATACTATGGTCATCACCAGCAGCAATGGATTGCACATGATCCAATGGTAAATTGTTCTTTAGCGATAAAGCTTTTGATGGAATATGTGTTGAAATATATGATCCAATTCCCAACTGGCCATATGTATTGTTTCCCCAGGTCATTACATGACCATCAGCGGTAAGAGCCAGGGCATGCTGATGTCCTGCAGCGATTGCCTGACATGGCGTTTTGATTTCGATAAGCCTCGGATATTGACGAGATTTTTCCGTTCGCGGCAGGCCCAGTTGGCCGGATGAATTCTCTCCCCAGGCCCAAACAAGACCATCATTGGTCAGCGCCAATACAAAATTTTCTCCTGATGCGATGGCTACCACACCTTGAAAAAAGCCGCCATCCGCATCCAGCACCTGTACAGGAAGAATATGCATGGTTTGTGAGCCATTTCCCAATTGTCCCCAGTCATTTCGTCCCCAGGCCCACACTGTGCCTGTACGATCAAGGGCAACAGAATGAAATTTTCCGGCAGCTATTGCCATCATTGGATTCAATATTTGATTATCGTGATTATGTGTTAACTGAACAGGCGTTTTAACTGGATCAAGCAAGCCTGTACCGGTTTGACCAAATGTATTATCTCCCCAGACCCACAGGTTGCCATCCTTATCCAGGGCAATACTATGACGTTCACCCAATGCCATAGCTTGAACATTGTTTATGGATGTTGGCATCACTTGTGGTGTCTTGGCAGAAACAAGGTTTTCAATTCCCAACTGATAAAAATCATTACTTCCCCAGACATATATGGTGCCATCAGATGTCAATGCGGCTGCGTGAAGTTCACCGGCATATAATCGGTTGACATTGTTCATCATGGGAACAGGTGAAAACTGATTATCCGGTTTTCCAATGCCCAACTGTCCCAGATCATTCAGACCAAAGGCAACTGATCTACCGGCTAAATCATGAAGTATTGTAAACCGATTGCCGCAAGCACCAGGAGGGATCATTGACATGATCGGTGAATCATTGTCTGGCAGAACAGTCAGGGTAAACTCGGAGATTGTTTTCAGGCCATAAGGGTCTTTGACAATTATCTGAATCACTGTATCACCAGAGCGATTTCTAACCGGTTTTATTGTCAGTTTTCGCATGGCGCCAGTGCCATCAATTGAAATATTTTGTTGCGGCACCAGATATTCATTCGTGGATTGAATGTTAACATCAAGTTCACTTGCTGGGCTTTGTATGTCAGAAATCGTAAATTCAAGATCCTTTAAAACACCATCTTCCTGAATGACCTGATCATCTAACTCACCTATTTCAGGTGGATCATTATGTTCTGTAATGGTCAGCGTAAATGATGTGCTGCTGGTTAGTTGTTCGCTGTCGGCAACAATTATATCAATGTATATCAATCCGATATAGGTTTGGGGGTTGGTAATATGAAGCAATCGGTTATTGTCTGTACCGGAAAAGTGCATATCAATGGCAATGGAAGGTGTTGCTGTTAATGTCAGATCGTTGGCAGGTGTTTCAAGATCATGGATCATAAATGGAATCGGATCAATGGGAATATTGATTGCTGTAATTTGGTTCTCGATTTTCGTGATAGCGGGCGAATCATTTACAGGCAAAATATTCAGGTCAAATTGTGTGGTTGCAGAAAGGCCATCAGGATCAGTAACAATCACAACGACAGGGGCAATTCCATTTTGATTGTCTTGCGGCGTAACAATCAAATGCGTGATTTGCCCCTGTTTCTCAACCAGAAAGCCATCATCAGAAACACGCGTGAGATTCAAAGAATGTGCAGAAATGGTTAAATCCTTAGTCAAATTATCGATATCTGCCACCTGGATAGGGATGGAGGCGTACATATCCTCATCTGTACTTTGTGTGTCTATTGGTGCAATCGTCGGGGGATCATTGACCGGTGTAATATGAAGCAAACATTTGGCCATAACTGGAATCATGTCGGAATCGGTGATTGTCATAATCACATTCACTTCCCCATTTTGATTTTCAAGGGGATAGATGATCAGACTCAAATTAGAGGGCTCTCCTGCACTAGTTTGCAGATTAAATGTATCATCTGTTTTTTGCACGTTGGGCCCTTGGATGATGATATTTTCATCAGGCACACGATTTTCATTGGAGCTGATTGTAGAAATGCGCAACAAATCGCCATCCGCATCAATCAATGACCAGTGAATAATAGTTGCCAGATCTTCCAGACCTTCCGCTGTTGCCTGTAAATGAACAACCGGTGTATCGTTGACAGGAATAATATAGAATCCAAAGGATGTATGTGCGCTTCCTTTCTGATCGTCCCAGACAGTTATTGTGATTTGTACAGAACCAACAGCATCTTGCGCCGGATAAACAGTCATGGTCTTCAACATGCCTTGTCCATCGAATGTAACAGCAGAAATTTTTGAGGGTTCTGACGCATTCACTGAAAATGAAAAGGATTCCGGTGCAGATTCAAGATCAGTCACTGTCAATGAGATTGAAGCAGATGGTGTATCTTCAATAGTTTCTTGATTATTAATACTTGATATTACTGGCATATCATTGACTGGCGAAACGATTACGTGAATATTTCTAGTAAATGAAAGGCCGGAAGAATTGGTAAGCATGATTGAAATATCAGTTTCACCATATTGGTTGGATGCGGGTTGAATGAACATGGATAGCGGGTACACAGAATCTTTTAACGTAAGAATCGTATACCCATCATTAACTTGAGAAAGATCGGAACTGGTCAGGCTGATTTGATTTGATGGTATCAGATGCGTATATGCAGATGCGACAGCAATGTTTATCATACCGCCATCAACATCTGTGAGATGCAGGCTGACGCTGGCACTGCTATCTTCTAATAAGGTAATAATCCCTGGATCGCTTATCTGTGGCGGATCGGGAACATCTCGAACGTCAATAACAATGGTATCCGTATCATTTTTGGCAATACCATTCGATCCGGTCGCACCTAAATCACTTGTGCGAAACGATATGCCAGAAAGTCCTGAAAAATTGGGATCTGGATAAAAGAGAATGCCATCAATCGCCTGGTTGATATTTGTTATTTGTCCATTAATGACAACCACTGTATCGCGAAAACCATCACCAGTCAGAAAATCAATATTATCAGTTGTGCCCAGGCTGAATGTACCATTATCAGCAGTAATTGTCATGCGCATATCGTTGTTTAATATATCAGGATCAGTCACATATATCCCATGACTGCCAGTAAGAGTGAGGATTGTATCCTCATCAATTACAATGGATTCTGGTACATGATGTTCTGGGGGGTCATTATCTGATGTCACCGATATGTTGCGAATCAGTGGGCCGCTGGTGGTGCCATCAGGTTCAGTCAGCGTAATTGTCACAGATCGTTCATCAGTTGATGGTATATCTGATTCAGTGTGATAGGTCACTGCCTCAATCACCTTGAAAACAGATATGTATGTAGCCAGGTCATTGAAAATAATAATCAGTGGTTCATCGACATTTGTTCCACCAGACCATTGCCCCACTCGTTTGCCGCTATGCTTGACATCCCTACCATTCACGCCGATACTGCCATATGAATCGCCCTGGTTTTGAATGGTAAGGCGGTCAAAGGGGCTCCCATTTTTCGTGATTTCAAAACGCAATTCATAAGATCTCCAGGTAACAACGTCTAAATCCTGTACGCGTGCATATTCACTGACCGCCACAGGCGTCTGATTTTCTGTATATGCCACTGATTTACTTGACAGGGTTATCTCTGGCGGATCGTTAATCGATATAACTGAAACCATATTTGTTTCTGGTGAAGAAAGGCCACCATTGCCATCATCAAGTTGAAACCTGACCTGCGTATTTCCAGCAAGCGGCAGCTCTGACATGTTAATATAAGTAATACATTCAATCAGGCGTGCAATGGCGTCAGCATCTGCAAGAGAATTTTCAAAATCAACTGTCAGCGGGATTGTGCCATTTCCACCGGTATATCTGGCAAAATATGTATTGCCCCAAAAAATTTCTCCTAATGTTACTGAAATTAATCCAGGATCAGTGCCTTGACTTTTAATTTCCAATAAATTGTCTTCATGCGGTTCAACAAAATCCACAATTAAGTGCCCCCCATTAAAACTTGCGGAATCCAGATCGTATACTGATGACGATTGGGCGATAATTGTCGGTGGATCATTTTCAGTGTAGATAATCGGATTTTGTTGAATTTCAAGCACAGGTGGATCATTTACCGGCGTAATACCCATTGTGAATGATTGACACACAGTATAGACATCATCCATGACACAAATTGTCAGACTGGCTTTGCCATTGACATTGGGCAACGGCTTGACAAACAATTTCAATTTTTTTTGCACCTGTGCGTCCAATAACAGCCCTTCAATGGGCATGGCCTGACAATTATTATCTAAGCACAAAGTGAGATAGTCTGGTTCAACTGAAAGCAAGTTTGATGTTTGAACAAAAACAGTGTAGGTGCCGCCTTCAGCATCAGAAATACTTGTTGAAACAGGACCGGCGATTTGATCTTCAAAACAAAAAATAGGTTCAATGGAATCTAATATTTGTGGTGTGTTAGGTTCATATACAATTTCATATATGGCTGATGGATAATTGGTAAAGCCACTCACATCCTGCGCAACGCCCTGAGATATAAAAATCTGTGTCTTTCCTGGAGAGTCAAAGGCAATTTTAATCTCGTACTGCCTTGATGTCACCTTCGTAAATGCCATTATTTGTGCGTTGGCAACTGTGATGTCATCAGATTCAAAATGGGTCACCGGTTTATTAAATGTAATCCATACCGGTATTTGTGTAAAATAGGTGGGAGAGGGCATATCTGATTCAACCAATACTGTTGGTTTTAAGCTGTCAAAAGGAATTATGATAGATGCAGGTTTTGCATTATAATTGTGTGCCTGATCATAAAACGTATCCGGTTTTAAAGTGATTTCTATATTGGCTGAGGATTGCGGCGTAACCTGAAAGCAAACTTGCGTGTAATAGTTACTGGTGTTGCCAGGATTGGTCAGGGTCGCATTGGTGAGTTGAATGGCATCAATGGATGTCAGGCGACATAATTCATTAAACACAATGGTAACAGAAACTGGCGATATTGATGTTTCTGTATAGGATGTTTCAATGGTGGCTTCAGGTTGTGTAATATCATAGGTAAAGGCGATCATTGATGATGCAAAATTTGTATGGCCAACGACATCTGTTGCACTATCAGCCTTAATTTGTGCGCTTACCAGACCTTCTCCAGATGCTTTCAAGACAAAATAATGTTCAGAATAAGGAGAACTGTTCCCCAGACTATTAAATTGCTCGGGGATGGCATTCTGTGTGTAAATATCCCCCTTTAAAAAATCATAAACAGGTTCGCTGAAAGTGATTGTAATGGGGATTTCATCAGAATTCGTATGCGATGTTATTGTCGTATATAACGATACTGTTGGTTTGAGGCTGTCATATAAAATTGACAATGTTTCAGAATTTACATTCCCATTTTGAGCAAGGTCATTTGCAACATTTTCGGGAACATTCAAGTTTACCTGTCCCTGATCTAAAGGTTGAACAGTCATAGTAAATACTGATGCAAAACCATCCTTGTCCGGATGAAAACTAAAATTTGCTAATTGGCCATTTTCAACCATAATATCAGCCTGATTAAAATTTGTAATGATTTCATCAAACGTGATGGTTACTGGAATGGGATCAGTGAGAATGGTCTTTGATACCTGTGCCTGTAAGGTAACTGTTGCGCGAACATTGTCATACCAAACGGCTGTTTGTGTTTGAGAGATGTTACCGGCAACATCTCGAAAACAAATATATAGAATTTGTGTACCAACATAGTCATCAAGTTGCCATGTTCGAATTTGTTGAAAAGGCTCCCATAAGCCGCGTCCATAAGCATGGTTGCTTATATTCATTTCAGATGCATGCTGCACACCCATTCGTAATGAAATCACACTGTCTGATGTAATGGATGGAGCAACAACTGAAGCGGGAAAGGGCGGGGTATCATCAAGACGATAAGGCCCGACAGTATGGGTGGGCCCCATGGTTTCGTCCTTTTCATTGACAGCCACAACATGACAATAGACAGGTTTATCATCCAGATTCGCATAATTGGGGCTGACCGCTACACGCGGGGCATCTTTCGGAACATAAATGGCATGGCCATAAGCTGTGTTCTCCATGGTAAACACATATGAACCACTATCATTGAACAGATAATAATATCCGGTAATATTGTGCAAACCAGTTATGGGGGCTTCCCAGACAACAGTAATTTGCGTATAGTTCGATACCTGATGGATTACATGAGAAATTGCGTGTAAACCTCTCACTTTTTCAATGTCTGCACAAAATAAAAGGGGTTGGCTTAGCCAGATAATTAAACATATCCAGCATAAAATTTTCGGAATGCTTTTCATGGGCAGTCTCCTGTTTTTTTGCTCCTGTATCGGATTTTTATCATTATTTCGTAAATAAAATAATTGTATCAGATTTGTTGATGAAATTCACGTGTTTTATGATTTCGATGATCAAAATGTTGATTTCTGTAGTAAATTGATATATAAGTATACGCTACGATTGTTATCCTCATATGACTTGATACCAAAAATTTTCTTCAATCATTGTTTTTTTCATGCTGAATAACGAAAATTTGGTATCAAGTCATATGAGGATAACAATACATTAAGTCAACATTAATTTTATGAACTATACTGGAAAGGATAAAAAAAATGCAAGAAAAAGAACAACAAATTGCCACATCTCCAGATGCACAAATGTTTATAAGTATGTTATCCAATACTTATTCTTTTGATTCACGATTTGATAGAATGCAATCTAAAATTGATGACTTGTCTAAAAATCAGATCACAATGCAACACCAGCTTGAAAAAGTTAGCGTCAGTCAAGAACTTATGCAAGAGCAACTTCGAGATACGAAATTGGATATGGATCGACGATTAAGTGAGACCCGAATTGATATGTTGGATCGATTCTCTCAAGTGGACAAACGCTTTGAGCAAGTGGACAAACGTTTTGAGCAGGTGGACAAACGTTTTGAGCAAGTGGACAAACGCTTTGATCAGGTGGAAAAACGTTTTGAGCAGGTGGATAAACGTTTTGAGCAGGTGGATAAACGTTTTGTGCAGGTGGATAAACGTTTTGAGCAAGTGGACAAACGTTTTGAGCAAGTGGACAAACGCTTTGATCAGGTGGATAAACGCTTTGTGCAGGTGGATAAACAGCTTGAAAAAATTTTTAAATCCATTGATAAATTAAGTGACAGAATGGGAGAAAAATTGGATGATAGAGATAATGAACAAAGAAAATTTACTTTGCGCATGTTTAGTATTGCAATTTCAATTAGTAGTTTAAGTGTTGTTGGTGTTTTTTTGAAATTATTGAATGTGATATAAAGATTGAATGGCTTTACAATTAAGGAATGCGCTGAAAAAAAGTTCCCCATTTTGGCTGGCGACCAACTCTTTAGATATGGACGTTACACGCTTTTCCTTTCAAATCTAAAGATTTGGGACGCCATCCAAAATAGGGAACTTCGAGCATTCCTAAATTATTTCAGGTGTCAGGAGCGATATAATCCAACTTCTTATAATCGTATGACAATCTTATCGGTAGATTTTTCTACAATAAATGTATCCAATGTGTCTTTTGCCAAGCCTGAAAGTCTTTTTCCGGAGTAATCATAGGAGCTTTTACCAATACTGCAACATTGAATTGTTTGAGTTTCAGGAACTGGATCCATGCGTCTCCCCATATGTTTACATTTATTGACATATGCATAATATTTATCATCAGTACCATGGCATACAAGTAATCGATCGGGAAGCTGATTGCCTTCCAAACGGATAGCGCTTCCCGGGCTTTTTAATTCTATTGCTCTGTTGATATCAATTTCGACTTTACCATCAGTGATTTTCCAACATTCTGGATCCGATGGCTTATTCGTGGCACATAATCCAAACAATCTTTGGAAAATGTTAAGCGGTTTCATATTAAGCTCCCCATAAAAAGTTATTGAATGCTTTCAATGACTTTTTTATCATAATTTTTGACCTTTCCGAGTCGAACCTGATCAATTAAAGCAATACGTTGTTTCCGATACGTTGCATTATTGGGATGATTAGATATCAATTCACATAAACTATTTATTGTATCGTACCAGTATCCTTCTTTGGCATATTCAAAAACAAGATCCTCTTTTTTTGTATTGGCAATGTTTTGCTGAAATACATCATCTGGTGGAACATACATAATTGTCGCACTACCAAGAAAATCGGCGGAACGTTCACCGGGAAGGGGTACAATTACGATAAACCATTCATATTCGACATTGGGTTTTAAAGTGACGCCATGTTCCTTCAGATCAATTTTGCTGATTCCTTCTTCTGGCGGGCCAATGATATGCGTTTCCAAAACAGGCTCAATAACACCATATTCATTAATTGTCAATTCGACCTTACTTTGATAACCACTTGAAATATACCACCATAAAGAGGGTTGTGGATTTGTGGTATAACCGGTTTGTAAACTGGCAAGTGGTGCCATAAGATCGGGTGTGGCAGGTCCACCATGAACAGGATCTATATCACCACCGCCATGACCATGCCCACCTTCTTTCTTCTCATGTGCCTCATCTTTTTTGTCTTCACTGGAATCATGCAATTGATTAAGTAAAACTTTGTTACTTAATCCATCACTGATTGCGCCCCTGCTTAATCCTCGACTAAGCCCTCTACTCAGTCCCCGGCTCAATCCACGACTCAGTCCCCTGCTAAGCCCCCTGCTAAGCCCTCGACTCAATCCGCGACTGAGTCCACGACTCAATCCACGACTGAGACCACGACTTAACCCTCGGCTAAGGCCACGACTGAGACCACGACTTAAACCACGGCTCAGTCCACGACTGGTACCGGCACTTCCAGCGCCTGTATCGCCACCTTCACGACGTCTAATCTCAGCTTCCTTGTTGGGTACTTTATATAAGGGGATGTTCTTGGTGTTAATTGAAGCATCATCCTGAGATACTGCATACGTATCACTGGATAATGTCAAAACAGTACATGTCATCAGGAAAATCATACACGCACCGAAATAAAATATTTGTTTAAAGGAATTTTTTATTGAATACATACGCCCCCCTTTCTAATCTTCAATGATTTTTATAATATAAAAATCAAAAAATACACACTTTTTTAATTGTCTACCTGATATCTCTATTTATTCTTTCATCATGTGAATGTCAAATCTTTTTTTATTCTTGATAGCTTGCACCTGTTTCACCATCTATCGTTTGAGGGGCGTCATCTATTGATGGGGGGGGATCACTTTGAGAAATGCCTTTGACCAGTGAATGCTCAATGGCCTTTAGTAATGCTTTGCTGGTTGTTGTCGCACCAGTATGGGCATCAACATTCGGACTTTGAGCCTTAATAACTCTAGGAATCACTTTTTCAGCAAGTTTTGCATGGTTTGTGTTTCGATTCATTATCACACGAATGTCGGTGATCTGATTGGCATTTATATCTGTTTCCACGACATATGTGAAATTAATTCCAAACAATCCATATGTGAAATCTCCGGTATACGTGCCATCCTCAATTTGTGCCAGATCTATGTCATTGATCGGCATTTCACGTACCTTCCTTAACTGAGCGCAAGCCATGAGGCCTGAACATAAAAAAATTACGATAACGTACTGTAGCGTTTTATTCATTTTTTTCTCCTGTTTATCAATCCATTGGCTGGTACAAAAAATTCTTGCAAAGTGATCAATCAATTAGAATTACATCGTTAGAATCTTCAATTTCAACGCTTTGCGCAAGCATGGCATTAATAATTTTTTTGGTTTTTTTTGTACAAAATATTTTCCGAAGTTGTTCGATATAATCCGTTTCAGACTTGACAATAACTGGGTCATTGTTAAGATTTCCAAGTTCACGCGCAATAATTTCATCAGTTTCTATCGTAATGGGATACAATTCAATTTCATGTGATATGGTAAACAGTCGATATTCATAGCTTAGTAAAACCGGTGCCACAACGACAAATTCATACAAAAAATACCCTTTCTCAATGGATAGCTGATCCTGCGTTTTGATACGTTTTACCTGTGCATTGATCACCCCATTGGATTTTTGCTGCAACAGAATCGCTTGCTCTTTTAGAATTGTTAAGGGAGCTCTTACACGCGTATTAATAATATCTGTCGGCCATAAATCTAACATAACTACCTCCAATACTGTTCACCACTTTCAATATTCCATTGGTTGCCTTTTTGTTACCAACAGTCCTGAAAACAATACAGGACTTTCGGATTGGCATGTTGTTTTTATTGAGAAGTAGCAAAAATCAAGCCATCAAATATTTCAGGTGGTAAACATTCTGAATAAAGATTGATATACGATGTTAATGGTATTTGAATCTTAGATTGAATATATGGATTATTCAATGAAAAAAAACGAATTCTTTGATGTTGAAAAAAATTGATTGCGTTTAGCGGAGCAAGATAGGAAATATTTGATAAAAAAATAAAAATTTCATCAACCGCCGAGATCATATCATGAAACGTTTCAACAGGCTGATCCGGTGTGAGAAGCATTCGCTTTGTTTTCAAGATTGGCCAAATATCGTGTATCTCCAAAACATCAGTAATAATTAGCAACCGATCAGGATCAACAGGTACTGGAAAGTGATAGCTGTCTGGATTTTCTAAAAAAATTTCGCGCATTATCTGAATGCTTGTTGCAACATGATTTGGATGATTGATTATTTCTTTTGATGGCAGCTGGTTTTGTGCAATGCCTTTTTTGAGTTTTAAAATTCGTTCAACAGATTGATCCAGCCGCATCTCAGAAATAACATGATTTTGGACAGCGTCGATAAGCGCCTGATAAACATTATCAACCGATACGTCATGTGTCAAATTTTCAGAAATAATCAGCATATCGCAGCCCGCAAGAATCATTTGAACAGCAAGGTCTTCAATCGCGCCAAGTTTTTTCAACGCTTTCATTTCTAAATCATCGCTGATAATAATCCCTTTGTATTCAAGATCGTCTCTCAGTAACTTCGTTAAGAAAAATGGAGACAATGTGGCCGGCCATTTTGGATCTATTTTGGGGTATTTAATATGTGCAGTCATAATAATGGGCACTGATTCAGAAATACTTGCAATAAAAGGAATTAACTCAGCACGATATAAGTCATCAAGGGATTTATGGCTCACAGGGAGCGCAAGGTGACTATCAATGGCAACATCTCCATGACCAGGAAAATGTTTTGCAGCGCAAATCATGCCCGCTTTTTGATACCCTCTTATTGCGTGCTGTACCATGATTGACACTTTTTTTGGATCTTCTCCATAGCTTCTTGTGCCAATAATAGGATTATCAGGATTGGTATTGACATCAGCAACAGGCGCAAAATTGACATTTATTCCCAGGGCAGATAATTCTTGACCGGCTATCTTACAGGCCTCAAATGTATAATCTGGATAGTTAATACGTCCAAAACCATAGGCTGCTGGAAAACGTGTTATTCCTTCAGTAATGCGGGTGACTCTCCCATATTCCTGATCAATTGCAATTAAAATTGGCGAAATCCCAGATTCTTCAGCCACATAATGCAGCCTGTTTGTTAATAATTGGGTGGATATTGCATTGGGCGTATTTTTTTTGAACAGAATATATGATGCGATTTTTTGTGATGTCATTCGGTGATGTATCAGTTGATCTAAATTCTCATCAGAAATACCAACCATTAACAACTGACCAATTTTTTCGTTAAGTGATAAAGTTTTCATTATTTTACTAAAACACTTTCATTAAAAATATTCAAAGCAGCGTATAAAAAATAACCTGCAAATCCGACTAAAAAAATAGCACATCCAGCAATAACCTGTCTGTAAATGCGATCATTTAAGATTGATCGTCCCTTGCTGACTGCAATAGACACACTGGCATACCATGCCAGATCGGCAAGGATGTGTCCTATGAAAAAAATTATAACCCCATTTATCCCAAATCGCATGGCATGAAAAATATAACCCAATCCAATAGAGGCCCACCAGATGCTCCAATATGGATTGGCCAAACTTAGCAGGATTCCATCAATTATCATTCCATTCTTGGGCTGTGTTTCCTCAATTTGATAATTCAGGTGAAGTTGCGGGATCGCACGAAACATTCCATATGCCATCCAGAAAAGAATAAATGATCCAAAAATGCCAACAACGGCAAAAAAAATATCATTGTTGATATATGGCTCAAGACCGGAAATGAGAGCAATCACCAGAATAAGTTCAAGGATACCATGACCAAATATTAAAAGCGGTCCGGCAATCATCCCTCTTTTGGCACTATGGCTGATTGTTGCTGTCAATAATGGACCAGGCATCATCGCACCGGAAAATGCAATGAAAAATGATGTGCCAAATATTGAGAATAAATCAAATAGAGGCATGAATATCTCCAGGTCAGGCATTCCATTCAAATTGGAATGGGGAATAAAAAATGCAGAAATGTGAATTATTGAAACGTATTCCAAAATGCTCAAATTTCCAAATTCTTATTCTCCCAATTTTTCTATAAATTAATGACCATATCAGCTTCATTACCACATTGAGAACATGTTCCTGAAGCATTCAGTTTAACCTTTTCATGTTTCTTTTCTTTTTTTTCAACAGCTTCTTCGTATTCGGCCAATGTGCATGTAATTTCCATTTCAGCCTCATTTCCACAATTGTTGCATACACATGTCTGTTTAAAATTTTGGCCTTGATCATCATTTCGGCCACAATGTAGGGGCGAACCTTATGTTCGCCCTCGAACAATTGTTCGCAAACGTTTTTAGTTCGAGGGCGAACACAAGGTTCGCCCCTACATTGGGTTCACCGCAACGTTCCCATTTGGCCGAAACGATGATCAAGGCCAAAATTTTTTT
>Ga0272440_1001103_pt1 | contig 22481 bp, 21 predicted proteins | sample SSMMMBAug17_FD_192440 | JGI IMG/M metagenome (GOLD analysis project Ga0272440, IMG submission 192440) | Marine sediment archaeal communities from Little Sippewissett salt marsh, Falmouth, MA, United States - SSM-MMB-Aug17 | ecosystem: Environmental > Aquatic > Marine > Wetlands > Sediment ...
AATGATGTCTAGTATTATTTATGATGTTGTACATTCTGTTGGTTCAGATGGTTCAGATGGTGGCTCAGGCAGTCCAGTTGTTCTTGTGGAGTCAGATCTTGATCTTAAAACATCTAGCGGTAATTCTGTTGTTATTGGAAATGTGTTTGATTTGAGCGATATTGTTATTGGTGATGATGTTCAATGTAGGTTTGACTTTGAAGTTATTTCTGGTGAAGCGGTCTTTTTCTTGGAAGGTGCTGAACCTATTATGATCACAGCACCTATTTTTTCGGATATATATATAAACAATGGAACTGTAAATATTTGGGGAACAGAAATAAATAAAAGTTTTTCTTTTAAAAGTTTTGTTATTACAAAAGTTGGCGATGGAGTCGTAAGGGTTAGAATCTCTGAAACTTGGAGCAATGAAAGTATTGGTACTGTCAATCAGTGGTCGTTATCTGGCTCAAATTGTGCAAGGATCAGCAATTTAGGACTTGATGCTCCTACTCTTCCTGCTAAGGAAGTTCCGATTGCTTTTCTATCAGATTTAGGAATTCAACATGATAAAAGCTTTTCGGTTTCTTTCTATTTTAAAAATAATTCTCGTAAAGTTGATATCCTTCATAATACAGTTATGTCGGCTTGTTCAGATACTATTGATGACTTTGATTTCTTTTCCATATATTTTGCAGGTTATTACATAAGAGTGTACATGAATAATGAGGGAAGTCATTCCTCTTTTTCATTTCCTATAGATATAGAATATCATGATCTAGGGCATGTAGAAGGTGTTCAATATGGTGTTGATCTTAATGTTTCTAATATTGAAGGCATATTTGTTTTTGTATATGACTATTCTAGTTTAGAAGCTAAGATGTATTATAATGGCGTATTGCTTGGAGTTCATAGTATTACTGAAAGTGCTGTTGCTGCTATGACTGATAGAATGTTATGTCTGGGCAGATCTAAGCCTCAAACCCCTTGGTATGGTGTTAGTGACTTTAACATTGCTAATCTAGGTTTTTGGAGTCGAGCTTTGGTTCCTGATGAAGTTATGCAAATTGGTTTACAATATATAGTTCCTGCATCACCTTTGCTTTTTATCCCCTTCAGTGAGCGTCGTTTTATTCCTGAGGATGGGTACTTCTATCATTCCGATTTTAAAATTTTGGGCAGATTGGAAGATATGGGGGGTATGGGTATTCAGGTAAATAAACCTTTTACAATCCTTATTGAATTCAATCCCACTTTTGAAATTAGTTCGCACGTATATTCTGTTTTTCAATCAAATGGACTGTGTATTACTAGTCTATCAGGTGGAACCAATATTGCTGTATTGTTTGAAGATTGTAATGACATATATGATCATTCGAAGTTTTTGATTTGTCAAGCATATGAAGTAAGAGATGGTTTCAATGATAAGAATGTTGTCGTTCAAAACAATCTTAATAGGCTATGTATTACATATTCAGGTTCAATTAATGATGATTCAGTTTCAATATATTTGAATGGAAAAGAGTATGAAGTTGAGTATTATGGAGAGAAAAGAGATGAAATAACGTTGTTAACAGGAAACGTCTTGTTACGTGAATATGTTGGATATTTTTATAATCTTGTTGTTTATGACAAAGTTTTGAGCAGTGTTGACATTGATTTGTTTATGAATGGTGGTCTTCCTGATTCTTCTTTTTATCATTTGCCTGTCTCAACAGTTGCTTCAACAATTGAATCTTCTCTTGGCCCTATAGTTACTATGGGGCAGGGGATTAAAGCAAATTCTGGAGTTCTTGATACAGGTGTAAAATGTGTTTCGGAAGGAAGGGTTGAATTAATATTCCAATATAAGCATGATTCTCAAGCTGATCATGTATTTTCTTCTTTTCAAGCGACTTCTGACGGTAAGGGGAGAAGGTTTTACCTGGCACAGTCTCAAGACGCAGACAAAGGTTGTTATCTGTGTATTGGTCATGGAACAGCATATCATATAAAAGGAATTAACGAAGATGATATTGTTTATCTCTCTATTGAATATAGTGCAGTTAACGTAAATGTATGCCGTCGAATTTATCGTGATGAGAAATGGTATCCTTTGGAGCATATAATCAAAGATAAACCTTTGTTCGGAGACGTACCAGACGAAAACTTGTTTTTGATGGCTGCACAGGCTGGTAATGGTTTTGATAGGCAATTACCAGGCGTTTTGGTTTATTTTCGATACGTTTCTGGTAGTGAAATCTTATTTTCTTATGCTCATTGTATGGATTATTCATTTGGTGAAAATATAGAGACTCTTTTTGTTCCAGCCATTATGGGAATTAAGCCTGTTTATGCTACTGGAAGTTTGGCTTATCCTAGTCGTTCTAGACTTTTTCACAAACATATATATTTCAATGGTACTAATTCTTATATAAATACAGGTGTAATAATGCCTTCTCGTGGTGAGATGGAATTGATTGTTATGAATTATGACGATGGTAATGATAGAATTTTTGCTGGTGTTGCGTATAATGGACGTTGTTATTTATCGATTAATTCTTCAGGACGATTGTCAGCAGGTTTTGGTGATCTTTCCTTTCACTACTGTTATAGCGATTATAAATTGAAAGATTTTGTTCCATATCATCTGAAATTAATTTGGAACGATAGCAAAATCAATATTTTTGTAAAGGAATTAACTCTTAACTTTGTACATTATGGAAAGTGGGAGCATGTTCTCGTTGACTATGGGTGGGTAGGTGCGATTCCTCAAGAAGATCCTTTGTATCTCGGTTGTTGTAATAACAGAACAATAATAAATGGTCATAAAAAATATTGGTTGTATTATTTTGTAGTGAAAGATAGTGATAGTGGCAGTAAATTATATGAGTATACAGGAGATGATAATTATGTTGCAAGTTCAAGCTCTGTAAGTATAAAAATGGGGTATCCAATGGTTGATGATGATGTCCCTGTAAATTTCAATCCTTTTAGTTTGACAGATTTTGAAGTGGTCAAGACTGATGGCAAAGCACACACAAAGGATGTAATAACTTATAATAATGAGAAAGCGTTTTGGCGTGTTGAGGGGACTGCTTTTGGAACGACAAACTATGGCTATGTGGCATCTCAGATGTTAGCAAGTAAAAACAAGATAGATGTCACAAATATAGAAACCATTCGATTGTTTGTTAGATTCATTGGTGGTGGTGGTGGTTCTAGTTATCAAGACGTTTGTTTCGTTTGTGTTTGTGCAGATGATTCAAAAACTTCATATTATGCAAATAATAATGTTATTTCTTTGCATAATTATACAGAGCGATACCTTTTGTGTGAAACAAGTTTGAGGCAGTTTCAAGGTATGAAGCACATAAAATTTGGGTTTAGTACTTCTGGCACAGGTCCAGGTGGACTTAATAGGTACATAAACCTAGAAATATATAGTATTGAATTGGGTTATCCTACTTCTGAAAGGGTTTATGATATTCAATATGGATCTTCTAGTACAGTACATAACAATTTGTATAAGGGTTGCCGGGAAGTTTTCCCCAATACTCATGTTCCCCCAATGATTCCTGTGAATGCTGGTGTTTCTTGTGATGGCTTAGAATTAAGTTCTCAGCCTTGGGATAAAGGTGTTTCTCTGAATGGTACAGAAACAATTTGGAGTTTAGATAATGGTAGTTAATTTGCAAAATGAACTTGACATGGCTTTGGAAGCAAAACAAAGAATTCTGACAAAAGGCCAGTCAACAACTTATTCAAGCGGTGATGGTGTTGTCAGGGTTGAGCTTGCTCAATTAGAGAAAATAATTGACAAGTTAAAAATGTCTATCGAGATACAAAAGTATCCAATCTTTTAGGGAGAATAAAAGTGAACTTGTATGAATTATTATTAGGTGGTGGTGTTTTTGCTCTATTTTTTCGGGCACAATTATTGGCCTTTTTAAGAGGTTTTTTGATCTCTGTAAGGAATTCAACCAAAGTCGGTGAATACTATATAATGAGAAATCGGTCAACTGACAACGTTTTTTTAGTCCAGGTTGTAGCTGAGAAATTGTTTTCACATCCTGGATGTCATGTTAAGCATTTAGCCACTGGTTGGGTTGAAAATATTGCATGGGGGATTTATGACGGCTATACTTTTATGCGGATGACAAAAGACCAATTGGCAATGGTACATTCTGGTAAGTCTATTCTTATTGAAAACAATAAGATGGTTTTTGATGAAAGACATATCAAAGAAGGGGGACATGATGAAGAGAATTAGTTTTTTTTCTTTATTAGTTTGTTTTATGTTTATATTTGCTTCTTGCCAAAAGGCGATAGAAGAGACACCTTGGGCGGATTATGCCTTGAAGTATAAGGATAAAGTTTTTGAGCGTGATGGTGATGAGAATGATCCAATGATCGTAAAAGCTATGGTGAAAGTTGGTTTTGAAGCTGATAGTATCGATGATAACAAGATCAGTTGGTGTGATGCTTGGGCAGGTTTTTTGCTTGGAGAGGCTGGTATAAAACCATCTGGGAGTGCACTTGGTGCCTCTTATCAGAAGTGGGGAGTTAAGGTTAAGCCTAGAAAATGGGCGATTGCAATTACAACAGACAATCATATTGCATTTTTGTATTCAGAAGAGATATTCGATACCAACAGTGGTAAGTCGTATAAGCTTTTAGGCGGTAATCAGACAAATAGTTTTAAGGTCTCTTATTATCCTGTAGATAAAGTTGCTCAATTCAGGATGCCTACAAAAAATGAATTATTAAATCCTGCAAATCCTGCAAAAGGTTTATAAATGATTAATGCCATAATAACAAAATTTCGTTCCGTAGTTGATAGATATTTCAGTCCTAATGGCACTAGTGATTCGATCTCTGATTGGTATCCAGAATTGATTTCTGAAAAGTCTTCTGATGAGGATAGCTGGGAAAACGAAGTTAGTGTTGCTAGATGTAGGAATGTATCAGATGTAGATGTTATATCCGGTGCATTGAATAGGGAAGGATTCAATATTGTTCAAAGTGGGGTCGGGGTTAAGTCTCCAAATGATGATTTTAACAGTATGTTTGCCTTATGGTCAAAAGTTCCTTCTATGTTTGATATTTCAGGTGATAATAATTTAAAGCAAGCTTTGCGATTGATAGTTCGGGCATGGCGAACTGATGGTGAAGCTTTTTTGGTTCGGCACTTCTACAAAACGGAATCGGCCGTCCCGATTTGTTTTGAAATTCTTCCTGTTGATGCTATTGATATGTCCAGAGATAATAACGATGATATAGTAAGGGGTATAAGGTATGATAAAGCGACTGGAAGGAAAAAAGGATATTTTTTTTATGAGGATGGGAATAATTCTTTTAAAAGTCGTGAGATAGATGCGGGAAGGGTAATTCATACTTCTATGAAGAAAGCCATTGGACGAAAAAGAGGTTCTCCAACGCTTGCTGCTAGTGCTACGTCTACAAGAGATATGAAACAATACGTAGACTTTGAAAGATTAGCAGCAAAAGTCCATTCTTGTATTTCATTTTTTCTTAAGACGGATTCTCCTGAAGCTTATAAGAAATTGAAGGAAGAAGGGAAGATTCCTTTGCCAAAATTTTTGCAGCCAGGAAAGGTTTTTGCTTTGCCGATGGGAACATCTGTTGCAAATTCAGGTCAACAACGTCCCACTACGTCTTTTGAACCTTTTGTTCAGTCAATACTACAATTCATTTCAACCAGTATAAATCATGCGTATCCCAATTTTAGCGGTAATTATGAAAGAAGTTCATACAGTGCAGCAAGGATGGCAACTATTGAAGAGAGGGTTGCTTTCAAGTTTTTTCAAAGTGAACTGATATCACAGGTGATAACACCTGTTGTGTTAATGGTCGCACAAGCTTGTCAGATTGCGGGGCATCTTCCACCTGACATAGATCTTTATGCTTTTGCATATCAAGATACAACTTATTTACCGCCCGGATTTGATTGGGTTGATCCATTGAAAGAAGCAAAGTCAATTGAAATTTTGGTAGAAAAAAAATATATGACACTCACTAAATTATTGGGTGACAAAGGAATCGACTTTGCAAAACATGTGGAGCAGTTAAAAGAAGAGGCTGAGGCAATGTATGAATTGGAAAAAATATATTTTGAGATTCGGAAAATGAGGGGAGAAGTAGATTCTGAATCTAACGCAAGGTAAAGAAAGGTAAATAGTAAAATGGAAGAAAAAGATAGTATTCATGTAATACTAGAAGATGTTTCTTTGTGGGCATTAAGAAGTGAACGTCTGACTTCGGTTTTAGACTCATTACCAGGTAAATTGGCACGAAGGGGAGATCATAGTTCAGACGTAAATTCAATTTGTTTTCCATATTCTGTTGTTAATGGAATTGTGAATTTCAAGCTTATGGGAATTTTTTATCCTTTGGGATACATTGATAAAGATCCTTTTGATACATGGTATGATGCAAGGATTCTTAGAAATACTTTTTTAAAAATGCAAGGTGATAGCAGTATACAAGAAGTTCATATTGATGTCGATAGTCCTGGTGGTTCTGCAAGTTATATTGATTTTGCGGCTGATGCTTTTAAATCTTTGTCGTTAACAAAGAAAACTACGGTTACGGCATATAACTCTTTTTGTAGTGCTGCATATTGGGTATTTTGTTCAGCTTCGGAATTGTTATCGACCGAAACAAGCAATATTGGAAGTATTGGCGTGTTGATGACAAAAATTGACATAACTAAATATATAGAAGATATTGGTTATAAGGTCAATATTATTTCAACTGGTGCTAGAAAAGCAGATGGATCAAGATATACTAAGTCTACGGCTGATGTATTGGCTTCTTTGCAGAAAAAGGTCGATGACCTTGGGAAAGTTTTCTTTAGCTTCGTTTCGGGTTGTAGAGGTATCTCTGTTAGAGAAATTAGAGCTATGGAAGGCGATAGTTATATCGCTTCAGAAGCGATTGAAAGAAGGTTAGTGGATAAATTTATAAATATTAAGGGAGGAATAATGAGTAATGATAACAAAACAGTATCAAATGTAACTTTAATTAATGCTGCTGGTTCTGGTGGTGATGCTGTTGTGGAACAGGAAGTGCCTGCACAGGCTGCACAGGCTGTACCTGCTGCACCTGCTGCACAGGCTCCTGCTGCACAGGCTGAACCTGCTGCACAGGTTGAACCTGTTGCACAGTCAGGTAAAGGGATGACAGCAGATGACGTTAAGGCTTTAACCGGAAGAGCACTTCAGGCTGGTATGGATTTCGATGAAGTATTAAGCTTGCTTGATTGTAATTCATTGGAAGAAGGAACAAATTTGATATTTGCATCTTTAGCGAAAAAAGATGGTTCTGATGGTGTTTCTTTTTCTGGTAATAACTCAAGGGTTGTTTTGTTACGTGATAAGGACGATAAGTTGAGTGCAGCAATTGTTGACGGCTTGGTTCTTTCGTCAGGCTTTGAAATTGATAACCCGGCTGATGGTGCTGAAAGCTTTGCAAATTCTTCTTTTATGGGTGTTGTTGACGAATACCTTCGTTCGCATGGAAAATATTCTTTTGGCATGTCTGATGTTGACAAAGTTGAATTAGTTATGTCTGCTGGTGGTGGTCACACTACCTCAGATTTTAAAGGCTTGATTCATACGACTGCAAAAACTATTGTTTATCGTGAGTATATTTCAGAATCGTCTGTATGGCAATTATTGTGTAGGGAAGTTGATGCCAAGGATTTTGGTCAGATCAATGCTGTCACTTTGTCTGACTTTCCAAAGCTTGAACCTATGGATGAACGAGGTCGTTTTAGAACTGGTACATTAGAAGAAAAAGGGGAAGGATACAGGATAGCGAAAAGAGGTGTTTCGATAGGTTTGACGTTTGAACAGATGGTCGGTGATGAATTCAATGTGTTTTCAGGTATGTTGGTTTCGGCTGCTCTTGCTGCCAGATCAATGGAAGATGATCTTTTTTGGGAGTACCTGCTTTCAAATCCAAAAATGAAAGATGGTAATCCAATGATGTCACCGCAAAATGAAAATGTTGCTACATCTGGATCTCCGCCGAATCTTGAAAGTGTTCAGGAAGGTAGGACTGCTGTTCGTCGGTATAAGACAACAAAAGGGCGATATCGGCGAGTTAACCCTGAATATATTGTTACCGGAGAAGGGCATGCATCAGATATTGATCTTTTGCTTACATCTACTGGGCATCCAGGTGATAATAAAAGTTCGAATGTCAAAAACCCATTGCACAGAACATTGAAACTTATATCAGAGCCTTCCATTGATGACAGTGATAACCCACATTCTTGGTATTTATTTTGCCCTAGGAAAAGTGTTCCGGCTTTCCAGGCCTCAAGGCTTAAGGGACATAAAGCACCTTTTGTAGTGAAACATGTTGATCATTCGACAGACTCTTTAATGTATACAGTTCGGCATATGATTGGTTTTGGTGGAATTGAACCGACCGGTCTTTATTATAACCAGGGGTCAGGTTAATTCACCTAAAAACATAGGGTTCAAGTTAATTCAAACCTAAAAACATAGGAGTTTAATATTATGAGTCGAATTTATGATCAAGAAGGCGACCGTTTTCAATACAAAAATGAAACCGGTCAAGATATCGCTGTTGATACACCTATTGTTATAGGTGGTATCGATGGTGTCGGTGGTGTTTTGGGTATCCCTCAAACTGATATCCCAAATGGTGAAACTGGGACATGCCTTGTTACGAAAGCACATTTTTTGCCGAAGAAGGCTGCTGAAGTGATGCCGCAAGGTCAAAAAGTGTATTGGCATAAGGACACCAAAGAAGTTTGTCTGGCGCCAGACGGTACAAAAACTATTGTTGCTGGTATTGTTTGTGTCGCAGCGTCTGGTGCCGATGCGAAAGTATCGGTAGTCATAAATGCACGATCAAGTTAATGTTTTCTTTACTTGATATCAATAATGATGGCATTGCTGACAGCAAGGATCTTGCCTTGTTTGAGAGTTACCAACTTTCATCTATTGAGAATAGCTCTTATACAGACAGGATAACTTCTGTTGTTGCTCATGTCCCTTTGGAGAAAGCAATTTCTATCTTTAAAGGTGAAATAAACGATTCATCAGGGATGCTTTCTCCAGATGAATTTGAATTAAGCATGGATCAGTCTGAAATTCTTTGCACAGAACACTCTTCGTGTAGGAATGCTATTTTATATAGTTCTGGTCGATATATAAGAATGCCGGTTCTTGTTAGGTTTGAAGAGGATTCGACGGAGCAGGGAGTGTTGTATAGAAACATTAGCTTGTCTATGCCAAAACGTCCTGTTTATAAAGATGTTGTTTTTGTTGAGTTTGAACCTTGGAGCGTCTTATCGGTAAAGAAAGGTTTGTTGTGTGAATGCAAAGGACGATATAAATTACGGTCAAAAAGAATAAAGGGGAAACCTTGATATATGTAAATGTCAAAGATGAAGCTGGCCCATATATTAATTATATGGCAAATAAACATCCTTCACTGATTAACCGATCAATGTTTTCCGCTGCAAAAGATTCATTGAAAGGTATGAAGGACAGGTTGAGGAAGGGACGAACTAGAACCGTTACTTTTCATCCTTTGTCAAAAATGAGGACTTCGAGAAGGATCTCAAAGTATCATAATCGTCCACATTCAAACAGGTTGATTTATGGTAGGGTTTTTCATGCAGTGGGACGGCTCTCTGTGAAGTCTAGGTTACAGGTTAGGTTTGGATTCAGAGGGAAGGGGAAGGCTCAGTACTGGGGTAATAAAGTTTCTTATGGTTATTATTCTCGTCCTGTTACTGCAAAACAGCAGAGGCATTTGGCAGCTATTGGTTACAAAGTAAAAAAAGGGCATCGGTTTAAACACCCGCCTAGAAATTTATATAAGCATGTGCATAAAGAGGAGCAATATCGTTTTTTTAGAGCAGTGGAAAAGAATATGGCTGAAAAAAGGAAGACTTCGTGGAAGAAGGATATAAATAGAAAATGGAAGCATGCTTACAAAAAACCGCCTTTTGGGGGGATATAGCATATGCCTCGTTCATCTTATGACATAGCAAGGGAGATTTCGATTTTTCTTGCTTCAAATGATATTTTTGATTTTGTTTCTTTGGGTTCAGATCAAAAAGATAATGAACCTGAACCTGAACTTGAGTGTGATCCAGGTGAAGATGTCGAAGGGGACACTTCAGTTGATTTGATAGTTTATCCGGTTGGTTCTGTAGAAGAAGAAGGGCAAAATGAAATTGATATTTATTTTCAGTATGCCGTAGAATGTGGAAAAGTGACAAGAGAAGGAAAGTTGAAAATCTATGAAGGATTAAAAATGATTGCGGATATAGAAAAAGAAATTTACGGACTGAAATTCTTTAACCGGTATAATGGACAGATAATTGAAAATGAAGTGTTGCCGGTTGATAATTTCCCTTATTTTTTAGGCTATACTATGATTAGGTATAGCTTTCCAATAACTATAAAATAAAGGTGATAAGATGAGTGTTAGTATATATTATTTGTTGTATGGTGCATTGGAACAAGAGTTCGGTGTTTTTAACGCTGATGGTGCTACAACTCTTTTACCATATTATTCAACTTCTGTTCAAAGAAATGAAAGCAGAAGCGATGAAAAGTTGATTAAATCAGGTGTTCGGAGTGTTACTCAGCCTTCTATAAAAGAAATTGAAGTTTCGGGTTCAATTGATGTTCCTGTTGATGAAAATGCAATCATTTTTTGGCTTTCTGCCTTGCTTGGTGGTGTTTATGAAGATCAGTCAAACGAAACAGCACAAAAAAAGATATATCGTCCTGAACAGGCTTTTGATTTGCCGTCTATTTGTACTTGTCAGGGCTTCAAGGGTAGGACTGACTATTACAGGTTAGGTTCAGGGATCGTCGTAAATGATATGAATTTAAGCCTGACTGCGGGTGATATAAAATGTTCGTTTGGACTTCTTGGACGTGATTTACAGTATGTAGATACCAACGGTTCATATCCTTTTTCGGAAGATAAGACAGGTGCCGTTAAGCCTGAGACTAAATTGTATACGACTGCTGAGGCTTCTCTGTCTGTTAATAATGTTGATAAGTTGGGTGACTTTACAGAATTTACGTTGAATTTTTCAAACAATGCTTCGTCTGTAAGAAATATTAAGTCAAATGGTTTTGTAAGTGGGTTCCGTCCAAAATCTTTAAAGATAACAGGAAATGTAAAGGGGCTTGTAAGTAAGTCGTTAATTGATATGGGCGTGTCTTCTTCTTTGTTTAGTGTAGAATTTGAACTAAAAAGTTCAACGAGTACTATCAAGATACATCTTCCTCAAACTTCTTTTATGAATCCAAAGGATACGATATCGGGTGATGAAGAGGTGTATGTTGATATGGACTTTGAAAGCTATGAAGGGGCCAGTGCTATGATGGTAGAATATATAGTTCCGGTTTCTTAGGGAGAAATTATGGATAATCAAGGCCAGAGTCAGGATCAGGATCAGGATCTGATTCAAGATGAGGATCAGATTCAGAAATTTAAAGTAGATTGGACGAATTTTCATATAGCACCTAAGCCGTTAAGTTTTAAAAATGTCTTGGGATTGCTTGAAAATGGGCGCTCTGTTAATGAGTTGGTGACTACCGATCAGAATAAGATATTCTCTCTTATGAAAGAAATATTCAATGTTGTGTATTCTGAAGAAGAGATGATTGAAGTCAGGAAGCTTGCTACTTATGTTTCACTTGCGCTTTATGATGAGATTACTAACTTATCTTTTTATTTTGATGAAAAGACAGAGATAGACTGGGGAGAATATCCAGTGGCGCCGAAAAGCATGTCTTTTGGTGATATGGAAGTTTTAGAAGAAAACGGCTATTCTGTTTTTAATCCTACCGTTGGTGAAGATGAGGAATCAGTTATCCCTGGTATGGTATTAGTATTTAATCAGGTTTATAGTGAAAGTGAAGTTGAACAGATATACCAATATCCCGTTATTATCGCTATGAGATTTTTTGCTGCTATTCGAGAATGTTCTTTTGGTGGGGTATCATCTTTAAAAAATTAAAATCCTTGCATGCGTATCATAAAGAAATTAGGTTTTGCCTGTCATGTAAGGAAATAAAAGGCAAGCGAGGTGAAAAATTAAATTGTAATACTTGTGATAGGAAGTGTCCCGCTATAGCACGATCAAATATGAAAGTATGGGATTTATTTACCTATGCCAAGTGGGATCATTCTTCTTTTACAGGTGAGAAGACTGGGTTGCGGATTGATTCATTAATTTATGTGGCGCAGATATTGAGACACGATATAGATAGAGCAACTTTGAATAAGCTTCTCTTTTTGGAAAGATGCGAATTGACCTATGGGAAAGGTTAGGTATGTCTACTTTTTTTACAAAAATTGTGATTACTGCAAAAGACTCTGCTTCTAGTGCTTTTCGTGTTTTGAATAGGAATGCTACGGCGTATCACAGAAGTCTTTATGCTGCATCTTCACAAACGAGGCAATTGACAGAGAATACACGAAGTTTGCGTGTGTCTTTATCTCAATTGATGGCTGCTTATGCTGCTTTGTCTGGTGGTCAGTACATTATGAAAACAGCCATTGCTTTTGATAGCTATGAAAGATCTATAGAGGCTGCCACAGGTTCGCAGGAAAAAGCGGCTGATGCAATTCAATTTTTGGAAGGGACGGCTGACCGATTAGGATTGAGCTTAAAAGGGTTGATGCAGAATTATAAAGATTTGGCTGGTAGTGCTAGGGGTTCAAACCTAGAAGGCGATGAAACGAAAAAAATAATGCTTGCTGTTGGTACTGCTTCTGCTTCTATGGGTCTTAGTGTGGAGTCTACTAAATTGATGTTAAAGGCCTTTCGTGACATGATTTCAAAGGGAAAAATTAGTGCCGAAGAATTGACTCAGCAATTGGGCGACCATCTCCCGAATGCTCTAGGGCTTGCCGCAGATTCTATGGATAAAACTAAAAGTCAACTTTTGGACATGATGCGGAAAGGTGAGCTGATGGCTGAGGATTTGATACCTCGTTTGACGCATACGGTATATCATTATTTTTCTGCTGCTGCTGAGAGAAGCTTGAATTCAGCAAGGGCGAACTTGAACAGGCTTCAGAATAGTTTCGACCAGTTAGTACGAACCTTCTCTAAGAGTGAATTAATGACAACGTTCATTGATTCGTTAAAAGAAGTCAATTTACAGATGGAATTCTGGTTGTTCAATAATGTTGAATTTATTAGGCAGGATTTGCCAGGGCATATTCAAAGTGTATATTACAATGTGAAGTCTTTTTTGTCTTTTCTATCCAGGAATCCAGCTATCGTGGAATACGGTCTTGTGGGTTATCTTGTAGGTGGGAAAAAAGGCCTGGCTATTGGTGCATTCCTTTCTAATTTTTTGCCGCCAGATTTGCGAAAAAATATTGCGGATTTGGCAAAATGGGGGTTGAGGAAGACGGCTGAAGGTGGTCAATGGGCTTCTGACAAGCGACTTGAAGTATTGAGGCAAGACCTTGAAAATAAAAGAAAATCGTTGGAAGATGTTAGCAAAATTCTTCAAAATCCTCTTGAATCATGGTATGAAGTTAGTCAAACAACGATTCAAGAATATAGAGTAAGTATTCAAAAAGAGCTTTCTTTTGCTGAAAATTTGTTGAAAAGACTTCAAGAGCATGCGGCTAAGTTTGATGTTGACGTGAGTAAGCCTAGGAGAGAGAGGCTGTCACATGATATTTCGTGGTATAGATATGTGCTTGGACTTGAAGATGAGGAATTGTACCCTTTTTTAACAAAAAAGGGCGAACCTACTTTTTATAAAAAAATATTTGGTACTTCTGGTAAACAGAAGGAATTGTTTGATCTTACTGTTGCTGACACACAAAAAGGGCAGAGAGAGTTTGTTCAAAGAATGATCTTCAGACAACAGAGCTTAATTGAACAAATTAGAGACATTCAGACTGATATAGAACTTTTTACCGGTGAGGAACAATATTCTGATAATGCTTTGGATGTTAGTGTTAACGAGGCTTGGGAATCTTTTTTGAGGGAAAAGAAGGAAAGAGATGATGAAAGGAAAGCCTTGAGAGATAAGCTTTTCAACAAAACTCTCAAACCTTTTCAGCCTTCCTTGGCTGAGCCGGATAAAAAAAAGAAAGAAGAGAAGAAAGATAAAATAGAAAAAATAGAAAAAATAGAAAAAATAGAAAAGCCTGAACAAGAATTTGTTGATATAGAAAAACAATTCAGGGAACATGCTTTGAGAATGGAAAACATTGCATATCAAGGGTACTCTGGAATAGCAGGTGCTTTTGAAGATACTGTCTATGGTACAATTACTGGGCAGTTAAGAGATATAGAAAGTTTGGGAAGAAGTGTCGCTGATAGCTTGGCGCAAAGTTTTTCAAGAATTGTAGGTGATATGTTCACACAGTCTTTCTATAGTGCTTTGGGGTTGCCTTATCCTGGTTTTGGGCAAGGGATGACAGTTCCTGCTGAACCGATGCCAATATTTACGCCAGGCCATCCTGAATATGTTCCCTCAAATGGTAGACCTGTTGCTTCTTTGACTTCCTCGAATATTTCATTTAACATTGTAGATAGGGTTGGTGTTAGGGTTAACCAGTCTTCGCCGCCTAGAATAAGTGGGTCAGGTATGCAAATGGATCTAGTTATTGATTCTATCGAAGAGTCTATTGTGGAGAATGCCTCAAGGGGCAGGAGTCCTTTAGCTCAATATCTGGATAAAAAGTATAGAGTTGGAAGTTAATTATGAATGACCGTTTGGCAAAAGCTTATATTGAGGATGATTTTATCATTGCGACTATTGAGATAAGGCATGAGTCTTTTGTCGAGGATGATAAGCCATATGCTTTAAGGGTTGTCAACGACAATCAGAACTTCGAAGGGGCAATCGAGCATGATGCTCCTATTGATCCTGGTGAAATGGTACTGTTCAAGTCTTGCCCTTTTCAAGTTACACGACCTGAGAAGGGAAATCTTATTCCAAGTCTGTCTGTAAGGGTTGATGATGTTTCTTTGATATTAAGACCATATCTATTGAAGGCTATGAATTTTTTGTCTCCTATAGTTTTGGTATATAGGGAATATCTTGAATCAGTCCCTGAACCTCAAATGATTTATAATTATCGTGTTCTTAAAACTACTGGAAGTGGAACAGTAGAGTTTGTTGGGGAGATGATAAACTACTATAACAGAAAAATTTTAACTCATAAAATATCCATAGATGAGTTCCCAGGTTTGTCTAGGTGAATAAATGGTTTGGTTTCATAAGTATGTCGGTCGTAAGTGGGATTTGTCTTATAATTGTTGGGGCTTGGTTGCTGATGTTTACTGGCAGGAAAAGAATATAGTTTTGCCTTCTTATAAGGTAGAGGTAGGGTTTAATAATAAAAAACATTTTGCAAGTCTGTTTAGTAATGCACAGGAAAAAACAAAATGGTACGATGTTGATGATCCAGAGACTTTTGATTTGCTTTTATTTTGGACGTCCTTTCCTGTTCATTGTGGTATTTATGATAAGAAGCATAAAGGTGTTTTGCATTCAATTGAGAAAAGTGGTGTTGTTTTTCAAAAATTAAGGGAACCAGGGATGGCGCAATGGCTGAGTATCCAATCATTAAGAAGAAAATAATTGTATATTATGTGAACGGCATAACTTCAAGTGTATTTTCTCGAAAAGTAGTTGATGCGTGTCGATTATCTGAGGTTTGTTCTGGGCTTCGAGGGATTTACGCTGTCATAGTTGACAAGGGTAAGGTTTATGATTTAAATAGTTTTTGTGATGTAATCCCTGTTTATCATGCCTTTATAGTTTTTTTGCCACGGAACCAAAGGAATAAAGGACTTGCTACCATCATACAAATTGCGACTATGTTTACATCTATGTATGCAATGAGTTATGTCGGTAGTTGGGGATGGGTTAAGGGGCTTGCATCGACTTCTAAGTTTTTTGTTAAGGCAGTAGCGGGCGTTCTAATAGGTTATGGTGGGGGGTATCTATATAATAGTTTTGTACCTTTGCCAAATGAAGAAGATAAGCCTAATTTAATGCCAAAACCAACATACGATATAAATTTTCGTAAAAATTATTTTAAGACAGGCTCTCCAGTTCCAGATCTGTATGGACGTTTAAGAGTATACCCATGCCATGCAATGACACCTTACATAGAATACCATAACAACCAGAAGTATTTTCATTTTTTGTATTTGGTTTCACATGGTTATTGTAGATTGAAAGACCTTAGATTTGGGGAATCACCTTTGTTTGGTTCTATGTTTGATTCATTTGAAGGTGTTCCAGACGTTCAAATACAGTTTTTGTCTCCAGATGATCAGTTGCATTTGTTCCGTGACAATATTTATGTCAATAAAGAGTGTGCAGGGCTTGAACTTGAACCCAATAAAGAGATGGGGCCTTTCCATGTTTGTTCAAAGGTTGAAAAGGTTTTGACTATTGCTGTTGATATTTTTTTTCCTGATGGTATCTGTGACATTAACGCAACGCATGGTTGGGTGAATTCCAGAACGATATCTATTGATATGAAATATAGAAAAATTGATGAATATGATTTACCTATTGATGATGAATGGTTTGTGGATACTTTTTCATTTACAAATGAAAGTATCGATGGTCTTGGATACACGATCAAAACACATGTCCCTGAAGGTCGTTATGAAGTAATTTTTGTAAGTAATGACAGTCATTCTCAATTGCAAAGGGGAAGGTCTTTGATTCAGAGTGTAAAGGGAATTAAGGACTCTAAGAGGGTATATGGTTCTAAAACGCTTATTGCAGTTAAGTGTAGAGCTATAGAAGGTGTGGACTATGATAGATTCAATGTTTATGCTGAAAGATGTCTAAAATATTGGGATAATGAAAGCAAGGAATGGTCGGAAGCTTTTGAACCATCAACAGTTATGAGAACAGCGGTTAATCTTATACTGTTCTATAACGATGATATCTTCGAAGAGGATATTGATTGGGAGTCTGTAAGTTCACTTGATGTTCGTTTTGGGTTTATTGGTTATCCTGGATATAAAGGGTATAATGTATACTTGACAGAATCAACGAGTTTATTATCTGCTTTGTCTGATTGCCTTCGAGTGGCAAGGATATTTTACTATATTTCTGGTGGTAAAATATCATTTGTTCGTGATGAGCCGGTTGATCATGTATCATGTGTTTTTTCAAAGGATAATATTATTACCTGGCAAGAAGAGATAGGTTATGTGACGAATGATCTTGCTAAGGCTGTTAATGTTTCTTATTATGATTCTCAGATAGAGGCTCAAGATATCATTTTGTGTGAACCAGACAATGTCCCGGAGACTGGAACCGTTTCAACTATAAAAATTCATGGAATCACAGATAGGGAACATGCTTGGAGAGAAGGGAAATATCAAATTGAAAGCTCTTTAAGAAGAAGACACTTCTTAACTCTTACTGTTGATCTTGAAGGTTATATCCCTATATTCCATTCGAGGATTAAGGTTTTTATCGACATGCCAAAAGGTGATGTCGATTTGGTAAAAGTTCGTTCGAGAGGGATTGTTTTGAGAATTGCCAGTGGTTTTGATCAATTTTTTCTTGAGTCCTTTTTTGTTTCTGATGAGACTTATTCTATAGTCGCCAATACTTCTGATTCGATAGGGGGGGGTGACTTTATTGGCGACTTTGTTTTAGGAAGTGAATCGTTTCTTGTTGATGGTTATAATATTTATTTAGAAAAGGAAGTCGATAAGGACTTCATAGAGAACTCTGGTTATGTTAAAGGGTACTATTTTTTAAGAAAATCCGATATGACTTTAGCCTTGTTTTGGTTTGATTTTTATAGTGATTCTTTCTATCTTGAACGGTTTCTTGAGAATTCTTATTCACATGTTTTTTTAAGATCATCCAATGGAAGTTTATCTCAAGAGGTTCCAGCTTCTCTTTTTAGTGGTTTTATAGTTGATACTGGAATTCAGGTTAATACTGATATAAGTTGTGTCTTATTTTCAGAAGATCTTGAGGGGTACAATTCAGACTTTCAGGTTCTTAAGATTAGACAGTCTGGTGATAATGTTGAATTAAGAGTTGTAAATTATGTAGGGATAGAAGATACAGGCACGATGCCGGCACGACCTTTGTATTCTTCAGTTCCTATGACTGAGGTTGAAGTTTCTTATCATCTTGCTTACAGGCGTTCCTATGAAGGCCTTTATAATGAAAATAGTTTTTCTTTGACTTTTCCTGAAAATAATTGGTGGGTATGCGATGAGGGTGTTTTGCGAGTTAAGGCAAAGGTTCTTATTGACTTTTACTTTTTTTATCTAAATATAGTAGAGGAACCTATCGGTCATCCGAGTGATGGACTGACAAAAAATCATTATCATTGTCATTATACAGGCTATAGTTTCAATTTGAAGCTTTTGACAAAATCTGATGGTATATGGTCAACAGAAGTTCTATTTGTTGAGAATAGGTCAACTGATACATGCAAGAGTACATATGATCGAGATGATATCGAAGGGTTTCATCCTGATGTGCTAGTCTTTGAAATATCATCTGACACTTATACAAATGGAATTGAACAGTTTTATTTTGTATTGGAAGTTCCGAGTAATAATGCACCGCCTATTTATCCTAGTAAGGATAAAATAGGAAAAAACGAAATTAAATTTTCGTTGAATAAAGTCACTAGCTATTATAAGACAGAACATGCAAAGTAGGGGGGTCTATGCCTGCAAGTAGCGATATTTCATGGCCTTTTGGCCTGCCAGAAGAAGATGGCTATGGTGAAAAGCCAGAGCCGGTTGTTAATTCTTCTGAGTTTATTTCTGGTAGGATTAAACATAGAAAGATATCTTCTCTGACCAGGACTTCTGCAAGTGTTGTTTTTGTTTTTAGTCATAATCAGTATTTAGCCTTTATTACTTTTTACAACTCAACAACAAAAAGTGGAACCTTGCCATTTCAAATGGAATTGTTATCCGGGATTTACGACGTAACAGTTCAGCCTGATTCTGTCAATTACAAGATTGAAAGTTCTTATGTAAAGGTATCATTCAAGGTTGAGTATTACAGCTAGAGGGTGTTATGTTGTCTTCAAGTATGGTTGTATATTTATGGTTGCTTATGGCTGTTTGTGTCTTGGGTGGTCTTTTCATGGAAGGGAGCTATATACAACAACTGTCTGACATCAATAAAAAACCAAACATAAAGGTTGCACAATTTTTTGTTTCTGTTGTTTCGGTTGTAACTACTATTGCTGGCGTTTATTCTGCACCTTTTTGGGGTTCTTTAAAAGCTTTTGAATGGCAAGTTCTTCCAGTAATAATGATCTTTATTACAAATGCTGTTGTTATCGGCAGATTAGTTGCAGTCGGATCATGGATATTCACGACTATGTATAAGTATACAAGTGGGATATATCAAAGAAGTTTGCCTGAAACATCCATTCTATGTGGTGCAATCTTGATTATTTCAATACTATTAATATATATATGTTTTGATTCTTATTTTTTTACTTTGCAAAATTTTAGTGAAAAAAACTTGTTGCTTGTGGTTTTTGGGCTTGTTTCGGTGTTGATATATTTTGCCATTTCGTTAATTCGGTATGAATACCTTCAGTATAGCCTGGCAGATAAAAATATTCACATGATAGGTTTTTTGGTTCCTGAGTTGAAAACTCTTATGAAAGTTCGTCATGATTTTGATATCAATGATGAAGAAGGCTTAAAAAAAATGAAACAGTCTTATAATTTGTATAAAAAGCAAAAAGCGAGAATAGACGAATTTTCAAATATGGACTTGAAATGAAACTATATATGAACATTATTACAATTCTCTTGCCTTTTCATGCCTTTTTTATTCTTATTAGTGACATGAGGCCAGAGGCTTTGATTGTTCATAGTTACCATCCAGAGTTCAATTGGACTTCTAAAATACAGGAAGTTCTGGAAACTTCTTTTGAAGATGAAAGTGTGCTTCTAAATACGATATATATGGATACAAAAAGGAATTCTCAACTTGGATATTTGGATGCTATGGTAGAAGAAGTTGTTGACTTTATCAATATAGATCCCCCACAATATTTGATTTTAATTGATGATAACGCACAGCTTGTTAGTGAATATTATCTAAACACAGACATTAAGATTATCTTTGCTGGTGTAAACGCAAGTTTAAAAACATATGGATATGACAAAGCTCATAACGTTGTGGGTATTTTAGAAAGGACACCTATTAGGGAATTTGTCGAAACCATGGTACATGTCTATCCATCTGCATCTTCATTTGTGCATGTTAGTGATGATTCAATAACTTCTCGTTTGATTCATTCTCAATATGAAATGGTTTCATGGGAACCGTTTCAATGTCTTGGAAAATACAGAATTGAGTCTTTTGATTCATGGAAAAGAATTATTAATAGTCTCAGTGGCGTTGATTTTATATTACTTACTCATTACCACACAGTTAGATTCAATAGTGGTGGTAAATCACCAATTATGCCGTCAGAGCTAGTCCTAAAATGGACTATTGAAAATACTTCTATTCCTATTATAGGTAATTGGGGGTTTTTTGTAGAGGATGGTGGATATTTTTCAATCGCTGTTCCTGCCAGAGAACAGGCAGCTTATATCGTTAATAGTTTGTCAAGTTTGCTTTCTGGTTTAGATTTTTCAAAATTATCTGTTGCCAAGACAAGGGAATATACTGTTTATCTTAACGCTTGCCCTTACTATAAAGCAAGGTTGCAATTGCCTATGATATATGAGTTGTATGCAAAAAGGGAAGGGCATTATATTGAATGTCGAGAAAGGTTTTAGATGAAGGATTTTTGGAAGGTTGCCTGGTACATACTTTCTAGGTTGTTGATGTTCCTTGTAATGATCCAGACATTCGTTTGGTGTTTAGTGAATTTAAAAAAACTGTATGGTATGCTGTAAGGATGAACCATACAGTTTTTTTGTAAAAGGGGGGGGTGGGGTTTCTAGATGGTTATTTCGTTGTTTTGGAAGCGAAATCCTTTGAAGAACAAGAAAGATTTTGTTTCAATCCTAAATTCATGTATTGGAGTTTCGATGTTTTTTGTCCAGCATATAGGGTTGATGTAATATTCTTTTTCAAGGTGTTTCAAGACCAGCGTTTTTATAAATTCGTTCATGTCTATGTTATTTATTTTGAAGTATGGGATCATTCTGGGATATATAGATACTGTTAAGACACCTTTGTAGTTCCCTGGTTTTCTTTTGGGAACGTTTAAAAGTAAATTTTCGTATGCGGTGTTTACGTAAAGATCCTTCTGAAGAGACCAGTCTTTATATATGTATTCGTTGTTTTCATTTTTAGTCATTGAACTTGCCGGGCCTTGCCAGCAAGACTCTGTTATTTTCTTTTCTTTCAAAAAGAAATCACAGGTCAAGCTTCTTGCCAAAACACCTGCATTTATGCCGTTAATCGCTAAAAATCTTTTTGCGATTAACGGAAGGTTTAAATGGACTTTTGTCAGTTTTTGTTTTTTCATGTCATCTCCTATCAGTTTTTTTGTTTTGGATAATATTATATGATCTTGCAGTTCAAGTCAAGGAATCTTTGCACTTTCGTTACATGGGCCGGAGCGGTTTTCGGTTTTTCGTATCTATATAGCTAGAGCAGTGAAAAAATGAAAAATTTTAGCTCAATTCCTACCTGCCAGGTATGATATGTCTTTTTCCCGCTAATCGTTGGTAACATGGGCCGGAGCGGTTTTCAGTTTTTCGTATCTATATAGCTAGAGCAATGAAAAAATGAAAAATTTAGCTCAATCCCTACCTGCCAGGTTGATATGCCTTTTTCTCGCTAACCGTTGATAACATGGGCCGGAGCGGTTTCCAGTTTTTCGTATCTTTATAGCTAGAGCAATGAAAAAATGAAAAATTTTAGCTCAATCCCTACCTGCCAGGTATGATATGCCTTTTTCCCGCTAACCGTTGATAACATAGGCCGGAGCGGTTTTCAGTTTTTCGTATCTATATAGCTAGAGCATGAAAAAATGAAAAATTTTAGCTCAATCCCTACCTGCCAGGTATGATATGCCTTTTTCCCGCTAACCGTTGATAATCATGGATCGACGCCTGTTCGCCAGGTCGTGACTGTTCGCCAGGTCGTGACTGTTCGCCAGGTCGTGACTGTTCGCCAGGTCGTGACTGTTCGCCAGGTCGTTACCTGTTCCTGGTCGTTCGCCTGGTCGTTACCTGTTCGCCTGGTCGCCTGGTCGTTCGCCTGGTCGGCATACGTTCGCCTGGTCGGCATACGTTCGCCTGGTCGGCTACACGTTCGCCTGGTCGGCTGCACGTTCGCCTGGTCGGCTGCACGTTCGCCTGGTCGGCTGCACGTTCGCCTGGTCGGCATACGTTCGCCTGGTCGGCTGCACGTTCGCCTGGTCGGCTGCACGTTCGCCTGGTCGGCATACAGGATTATTAGCTATTAAGCTATTTGTTTTAAAGGTTTTAAGGGTTATATGCCGGTCATTTTTGC
>Ga0272440_1001104_pt1 | contig 22479 bp, 20 predicted proteins | sample SSMMMBAug17_FD_192440 | JGI IMG/M metagenome (GOLD analysis project Ga0272440, IMG submission 192440) | Marine sediment archaeal communities from Little Sippewissett salt marsh, Falmouth, MA, United States - SSM-MMB-Aug17 | ecosystem: Environmental > Aquatic > Marine > Wetlands > Sediment ...
TCATCGTCATCGTCGTCATCAACCTCATCATCATTTTCTTCATAATCGTCATTCTCTTTATCATTGTCGTCATCTGCATTTTCAATATCATCTTCATCTGTTGCATCTTCATGTTCATCAGAGTCACTAGATCCATCTTTCACATCGTTACGATTTATATTATTATCGTCACGTTCGTCTATGTCATTTTCAGCAGCAACAGCAGAGTCATTTTCCTCGTTATCGCTTTGGTTCTTTGAAAATATGTCTTTAGCTTTTATTGGGTCATGAAAGTTTTTATGTGCTTCAATATCTTTTTTGATATTTCGACCCTTTGTTAAGTTGTCAGTGATATCAACGACAAGTCCCAATGCTTCCTGGGCTTCTTTTATAAGCTGGATGGCTTTCTCTTCAGTCATATCTCTTATTTGAACAAGATCTTTCAATGAAGCGGTGCTAATTTCTTCAATGGAATATAGTCCTTTTTCATACAGACTATCCGCCATACTGATTGTTACGCTAGAAAGAGACATGAGAGAATCATAACCATCTTTCATTGTTTTACTATATTTGCTTTCACTTTTAACATCTAAATGCCAGCTTGTCAGCTTAGATGCCAGTCGAACATTTTGTCCGCGTTTTCCGATTGCAATGGATAAAAATTCATCAGGGACAATAACCTCCATAGAGCGATTTTCATCATCAATTATTACCCGAGATATTTGAGCAGGTGCCAGCGAATTACAAACGTACTTAGCGGCATCCGCATGCCAGGGAATGATATCAATTTTTTCGCCTTTAAGCTCTTGAACGACATTCTGTACGCGGCTACCTTTCATCCCTACACACGCACCAACAGGATCAATATCTGCATCGCTTGATGTTACCGCAATTTTTGCACGACTGCCCGCTTCACGAACAGCTCCCATGACCTCAACAATGCCTTCGCTAATTTCCGGTACTTCAGTTTTAAATAGTTGTACTAAAAAGCCGGGATGTGTTCTGGATAAAATAACCTGTGGACCTCTTGTATCTTGCATGACTTCCAAAATATACGCGCGAACCCGATCACCACGTTGGAACGTTTCTCGTGGGACTTGCTCTGATACAGGCAAAACACCCTCTGTCTGACCTAAATTGACTATTAGATCTCCTTTGTTTATGCGCTGCAAAATCCCATTAACAATCTCGCCTTTACGATCAATAAAACTTTTATAGACAGCGTCACGTTCTGCATCTTTCATTTTCTGAATAATAACTTGCTTTGCTGATTGAGCAGCAATTCTACCAAATGTGGCAGTATCCATTTTGGTGCCAAGACTATCACCAATTTCACATTCTGGATCAAGTTGTCGTCCTTCTTCAACAGACATCTGAAGTTCTGGATCATCGACAGTTTCAGCCACTTCCTTAAATTGAAAAACCTCTATTTCACCTGATTCCTCATTGTATTGAACTTCAACATCAATACGATTTCCATGTTTTTTTCGAGCAGCTGATTTTAAAGCTTCTTCAAGTGTCGCAATCAGCACATGTCGATCAATTCCTTTATCCCGGCTTATTTGATCGATAACACGTTTAATGTCTGAAACTTGCATACTTTTTTCCATCCTCCATCGGATAAATCAATATATGTTGCTTATGACTCAAGTCTGGCGACACGTATGTTTTCATAAGGGATCGCCTCTGTTATTGATGTCGTTTTTATGGTCACATGTGAGTCATTTGCTTTTAATAGCAATCCTTTAAATTTTTTTTGACCATTAATTGCAGAATGAACAGTCAATGAAAATTTATTTCCCTGAAACCGAATAAAATCAGATTTCCGGCTGACTGGCCGTCGTTCTCCAGGTGAAGAAACTTCGAGATGATACGATGGCAAAAACATTTTTTGTGGTTCATTTTCAAGACACTCTTTTTTTTGAACATTATCTTCAAGCCATGTCTCAAGGGCGACATCGATAATATCACTCAACATACGACTGACTTGCGTACAATCTTCTATTGTCACATGATGATCATCCAATCGATCAATGTAAATTCGGATAACCCATCCAACCGGCTCTCGAATACACTCCACATGAACGAGATCTAATCCTTCACTTTCAACCATTGAAAATGCTAATGCCTGTACACCCCGAACGATATCTTCTGCAGGATACATTTTGATCTTTTTTTTTCGTTCGTTACGTGACTTGCCTTGATTATCTTTATATTTTAAATACTTATCACTACCCATAAACAAAAAAACGGGCAAGACGCCCGTTTCCATATTTTAATAACATATCCATCCCAATTGCCAAGTATTCTATTTCATAGAATTTCCTTCTTTCATAGAGTCCTGGAAAGGCGCAATAGCTAAGCGGGCAACGAGGCTCGAACTCGCGACTCCAAGCTTGGGAAGCTTGTGCTCTACCAAACTGAGCTATGCCCGCAGTAAATTTATATGCTTACCTTAGTTTTTTTGATTTGTCAAATAATAAAAAAAAAAATGTATTCACTCGTTATTTATCTTCTTCATTTTCTTCAGTGTCATCCTGGTTCAAAATCAAAATGAACAAATTTGCTTAATATCACATATCACTTGTTGATTGCTAATATTTTATGAATATGAAAAAAATATTTGAAATATCTTGAGATATCTACTATTAGCATCACTCAGGAAAATTGAAAATGTCCAATCGGGACAGTTTTTTTAGATTACAAAATGGGCGCCTTTCACAGCGCATTAGAATATCAGGAAGTACCAATGGAGAATAACGATCAGTTACTGGAAGGTCACTCTAAACAATACAAAAAAATGGCACTCCAGACAAATCAATATACGCCGCTGTCCGATGCGGATGGCTATGGAAAACGAACCGGACAATGTGGTGACACAGTTGAAATGTATCTCAAAATTTCCAATGATGCCATCGAACAAGTCGGTTTTCAAATTGAAGGATGTCTCAATACAAATGCATGTGCAAATACATTGGCACATCTCGCTTTGGGGAAACGTATGGAAGATGCCTGGAACTTGTCATCAAACCATATTGTCGATTTTTTGGAATCTTTACCCCCTCATGAAACCCATTGTGCGGATCTTGCCTGTGGTGCGTTTTATCTCGCATTGAAAAATGCGCAAGATTTGAAACAAAAGCCCTGGATGAAAAAGTATCGGAATTGAATGATGTTCGGGCATATCTCTGGCATAATGTTCCAGTGTGCATTCATCCTAATTTTTCAAATTTCAGTTGTGTGTGCAAATGAACCTTATCTTGAACAAAAACAGTCTGATTTAACACTGATTTATCCAGAATCGCTTCAGCACATTTTGCCAGACATTGTTGATGCTTTCCATCGTGCAAAGCATAACCTGTACAATATATTTTCATGGCCGATCAGCAATCATATCCACCTGGTTATTATCAAAACGCGCGGTGAGTTTCTTCAAGTTGCCGAACATCCATTGACAGTTGCATTTGCAGAACCATCAAGACGTTTGATCACAATTAATTATCAGACTGTCACTGTAACACCTTTTTCCCTGGAAACCACACTTCAGCATGAGCTATGCCATATTCTCCTCGGAGAACACCTGACAATGCGCATCCCACGATGGTTAAATGAAGGCATTGCACAATGGGCGAGTGAAGGAATCACTGAAATCATTCGACCAGAAAAGAATCTATTGCAGAGAGCGGCTCTTTCCGGAACAATCATTCCATTATATCGCCTTGACATTTCATTTCCAATGGAATCCAATGCATTTGTATTGGCATACGAGCAAAGTCAAAGTTTTGTGGTATATCTGATTCAACAATATAGCCAACATTCTTTATTACAGATGCTTGAACTTTTGAAAAATGGACAATCGCTTCATACTGCAATTCGTCGCATATATGGAAAATCCTTACATCAATTAGAAAACGAATGGATTTCATCACAAACACATTTTTTTGCATGGATCATATTTGTGATAAACAATCTCTATACATTTTTGTTCATGGGGCTTGCATTGATCAGCATATATGGTTTTATTCGTATGAAACGAAAAAAATGGCAGTATCCGGATGATTGGGAAGAAGATATGTTATAAAAAACCATGCCAACGATAAATGAGTTTTTCTTTATCAGGTTTTGTTTCAACCCAATCAAATATTTCTTTTGCATAGGCTCTAAAATCTTCAATATGATGATAAAGAATTGAAAACACAATTTCCCAGTTGATATCATCATATTCATGAATGGCAATATTTCTAAAGCCCACGCTTTGCTGCATTTTTTCAGACGTTTTTTTTGAAAGAATTTCAAGCATTTGAAGTTGATAAAAAGCATCTTTCATGGACATAGGGGGTGGAATATTGGAATTTGCTAGAATATAGGCCGCAATATCTACACATATTTTTACAGCGCGCTGCAGGTTCATTAAAATGATATCCTGACAGTCAAGATTTTCAGCCAGCGCAATACAGTTATGGGGCGTTTTTGATTTTATTCGATCCACATAACGTTTCAAAATTTCCAGTTTATAATAAATGACATCAGTGTTCATTTTGAACAAACCTATTGCATCGATTGATAATAATCATTCTTGTAAGTGGCATCATGTCAGCTTGATTTAGCCACATTTTCTTAATTAACTGGTAAAACAATGATATTGATTCTTTTTTGACAATTATGCCAGTACATAATGCTTCCTGTAGAATAGGGCCAGCAACTGATTGTAGATCTATCAGATCAATTTCTCGCGAAAAAGCTGTTGATAAGGCACTCATTAATTCATATTTTTGATCAAAAGATAAGGGACGCTCAGCTGCAACCGCAATATCAAGATCACTGGTAGGCATCAGGCGATTATGCGCAGCTGAACCAAATATTGTAACGATTTGTATTTCAGGAAATTGTTTCAACGCATGTTGTAAAGAATCAATGATATTATCGTTTTGATCCATCTGTTCCATATCAGATCGATTTCTTCATCAAATCAATGAATTGCTTAAACAAATATCGTGAATCATGTGGCCCTGGAGACGCTTCCGGATGATATTGTACTGCAAACAAAGGCAGTTTGGGATGTTTGAAACCTTCAACAGTGTTATCATTAAGGTTGATATGAGTTTCTTCCAGTTTGCAATCATGAAGGCTTTCTTGCGTCACTGCAAAGCCATGATTTTGTGAGGTAATTTCAATTCTGTTGGTTGCAAAGTGCCGGACAGGCTGATTGATTCCGCGATGACCAAATTTTAGCTTGTAGGTTTCGGCACCTAAAGCTAAAGCTAGAAGTTGATGTCCCAAACAGATACCAAATATGGGACGATAATCCAGTACATCACGAATGGTTTGAATTGCGTACTTTACAGGTGATGGATCGCCCGGGCCATTTGAAAGAAAAATACCATCAGGCGCCATATTCTGTATGTCTGCTGATGAAGTTGATGCAGGGACGACAACAATATGACAGCCATGATTTGCCAGACTTCTGAGTATATTATATTTAATACCAAAATCAAGTACAACCACACAAGGTTGGGATCGATCCTTCCATACTGAAGCATCCAATGTTTGCGGTATCATAACAGGTTGGTTTTGGTACCATTGATATGGTGTTTTAGTGGAAACAACTTTTGCCAGATCCTGACCATTCATGGTAGGATGTTTTTTTACACGTGCAAAAAGAGATTCCGGATTTAAATCTTCAGTAGATATTACCGCGCGCATGGCTCCCTGCAGGCGAATGTGGCGCGTCAGGGCGCGGGTATCAAAATGATCTACACCCAAAATCCCAGATGCATTTAAATAGTCTGCAAGGGATTTTTCGGCACGATAGTTACTGTGAAAGGGTTGATACTCTCTGAGCAGAAAAGCTGAGACCTGAATTTGATCGGATTCAATGTCATCCGGGTTGACTCCATAATTACCAACCAGCGGATAGGTCATGGTGACCATTTGGCCGCGATAGGAAGGATCTGTTAAGACTTCCTGATAGCCGGTCATGCCGGTATTGAAAACCACTTCACCAAAAGCCTCGCCTGGGCCGGTAAATGACTGACATTTAAATGTTTGACCATCTTCAAGGGCCATTAATGCTTGTTTCATTCTCTTGCGCCATTTTATAGATATGAACATAATGGACGAGATATTGACTCATTGTCCATTATGTTCACACTCGCGGTAAAAAAAACTATTTTCCTTTATCTGTATGACATTCACCACAAAGAATCGGGCCTTTCTTCATTTCCAGATGGCATCCTTTGCAGCTTAGATGAAATGCTTTCATCAGGCCTGGCTTATTTCCAGATGCTTTTAAACCATGACAATCTGAACACATAGAATCTTCTGAAGACTCGTCTTCAAGAAGGTTTCCTTTATCATCATACACGTGATGACAGGTTGCACAATTATCAATTTCAGCGGCTTCATTGTGAGCATCATGTTTAAAAATGGCAGCTGGTCTTTCAGGGTTGTAAAAAACTTTATTATTGATTTCAACCATATTTTCCTGGGCATGGATAGTCATTAAAGTACCCAGTATTAATACACATAAAGAAATAATAAATATGCTTTTTTTCATTAGATTTGTTCCTCCTTAAATATTGAACAAAAACAGGCAGAAACTGTAATAATCATTCTCCTGGTTTTTCCATGATTTCATAGATAATTTCACTGAAAAACTTGATTTCCACGCCGCATTTGTAATGGTGGTTGATATCTTCAAGTCCGCTATGGCAATTATGACAGGGTGAAATTAAAACCTCTGCACCTGTTGCTTTGATTTGATCTGCTTTAACACGATTGCTTAACACACGTTTATCTTTAAATGGAGGTCCACAATTGATCACACCGCCCCCTGCATTACAACAGAAATTATGTTCACGATTGGGATTCATTTCTATCACGTTTTCGCATAAGGCATTGGCTACATAGCGCGATTTTTCTGCCAGACCACCACCACGGATCACATTACAAGGATCATGTAGCGTGACTGATTTTTTGTATTTTTCCTTTATTTTCAGTTTTCCAGTTTTGAGTATTTCATAATAATAATCAATGGCATGAACAATGGGTATAGGGGGTAATCGCCAGCTTAACCAACGATTGCCCATGTCGTAAACTGAACGAAAAGCGTGACCACACTCTCCCATAACAATGCGTTTGACTTTCAATTTTGCAGCAGTATCAAAGTGTTCACGTTTGACACGCCCCATGATTTCATTATCACCGGTATACATGGCCATATCACTGTTGTCCCATCCAGGTGTTGATGGCATGGTCCAGTCAGCGCCTACTGTATTAAATATAATGGCCATATTGTAAATGAGATAGGCTTGAAATTTCGGTTCTGGTCCAATAACCGAATACATGATTTCAGCACCTTCTTTGTCCAGTGGAATTCTTAAATTGGACATTTCATCCTGGGCTTCTTCTTCCTGCCACTGAAGCGTATCAATCCATTCGTCATCTTTAACCCACATCTGATTCATGGTTACAGCATGACTATGCGCAGTATCCTGAATATACATGGGGGTCATTCCACATAAGTGACAGATACGCCGAACTGTTAACATCAGGTAAGCGACATCAATACCAAATGGACAGTACATGGCGCATCGTTTACAGGCATTACACTCAGTTGATGCAATAATGGACGCTTCTTTGATAAATTCTGGAGAAACATCGCCATTTTTGCGAATCATTTCCCAAATGGTTCGTTTGACTTTTCCAGCAGGCGAATATATAGGATTGTTATCTTTAGACAGGTAAACATGACAGGCTTCTGAACAAAGTCCACAATGGACACATGTTTCGACATATGCTTTTAAGCGTGCGCCTGATTCTTTTTTCAGTACCTGGTCTATGGCTTTTTTGATTCGATCTTTTGTCAAACCAGCAAGACATCTTTCAAGATTGTCATCGGTAATTGCTTTTTCCGGTTCAGACATTTAAACCTCCCTGGCAATCAAAATATTGCCGTTTAAATTTTTTGTTCGTAACAACGTTTTGTTATTACCAATCACGGGCATGTCTTATGCCACCAAATTCAGAACCAATGTATGCACGCGTAAATGGTGAATAAATCATATGGCTCAATCGCGTAAATGGTATGGCTACCAACATAAGTTCTCCAGACAGTACATGAAGAATCATGATCAACTGATAATTAAACAATTGATGATAAGCCAGAAAACCGGTTATAAATGGGGCAGCCACAATGGCCAATAAAACAAAGTCTGATGCTGTTGTGAGGTATCTTACTGTTGGATCAGTCAGACGTCGGTATAGAAAATAACAACAGCCGGCAATCACCACCACTGTAAATATATCTGCAATGGATTCAGGTAATGACCACCAGGAAAGACTGAATGATTCATCCCATAAAATCACATGAGCCAATAAAAAAATAGGCGTAATGAAAAGGCACAGATGAAAAGCAAATGTAACGATTGTCATTACAGGATTCTTTTTCATATTGACAGTGCCAAAGGGGGTCAGCCAGTGGCCGATGGAGCGTAGACCATATTTGACGCTCATGATCGAGAAAATAAAACTTTCTTTTTGTTGTGCCAGTGTGATCAGGTTATATATCTTATACAGACAACCGCCAATAAACACCAAAAAAGAAATCCAGGCCAATGGACCACTGACAAAATTGTATAGCGTATGCATAAATCCTCCTTCATTGCTCACATAAATTGTGTGCGATGGATTATAAATTCATATTATCGAACAATATCTTTGACCGGTATCACGCGGCGGTAACAGATGCCATTTTCAACTGTCCGGCATAATATTTTTTCACCACAAGGACTGAAAATAGGTTCCCAGCAAGCATCACAAGCACGTTTCCACAAACAATCGTTCACAGCAATGGTATATTTCCCATTTAGTTCTACTTTTGCCGCAACATACTGACTATTCGCACTGAAAACAGGCTTCCAGGCCATGTCAAAGGAGTTTTTCCATATATCACCATCAATCATGACATGCCATTTTCCATTTTCTTTCCCAAGAACTGCAAGGCGTGTCCCTGATGGGCTGAATACTGGATCAGTCAACATTTCGCCAAAGGTTGCATACCAGGGTACGCCGTCAATTGCCATTGTCCAACGACCAAACTGTGTTGCTACAATTGCCGCAATACTTTTATTGTTAGGACTGACCATTTGATTCCAAAGCTGGAAAAATTTGGTTCCCCAAATCATTTTACCATTTTCTGCCAAAGCCCATTTGCCATCAGCACGAACCGGAGCAAGGACTGTATTTTTTTCAGGGTGAAATGATGGTTGCCAAACACTTGAAAAAGTTTCATTCCAGGGCTTGCCATCAACTGCTATGGTATAATCATAATGGTTGAGCCTCACCTCAGCTGCGAGACGATCTCCTGCTGTATTGAACGTTTTTTTCCAGACATTGACAAAATTTTGATCCCAGGGGGTGCCATCAATGGCAACAGAAAAGACCCCTTTTTTAAATAATTCAAGATTTGCCTGTCCCAGATCTTCTTTTTGAACAGTTGCAGCTGTTCGTGTCCCAGATGGATTTGTAGCAATTTCAGTAATATTGGGATATAATTCACTCCAGGGAACACCATTAACAGCCACGCCATATTTCATGTCTTGCTGAATCGCAACAACGATATTTTTGCCATCATTGCTATATAGTGGATTCCAGACGTAACCGAATTTATTTTCCCATGCCTGATCATCAATTACAAATGTCCATTCTCCCAATTCCGAAGCAATTGCGCTTGCCCGGCCATCAGGTGTAAAACGAAGTCGCCAAATTTTGTCATATGTATTTTCCCAGGTATCACCATTGACACACACACTAAATTCACCTTGATCTATATTGACAATTGAAGCGATTTTTTCGCCATCAGGACTGACATCGGGTTCTTCAACCCAGTTGTAGTTTTTTTTCCAACCGCCATAATCAGCGATCTTTTTCTCACTGGTTTCCCAGTCCCACTTTTTTGTCTCTGACATAGAGCCTCCTTCACTCAATTATGGAATCTATTCCAATGGGCATTATCAACCACGTTATTCTTGCGAAAAGATTCCCTTAAATATTGATGGTTGCATTTAATGCCCATTATGAGAATTTTTAACGTATATATAAAAAATGAATAAAAAGCAAGTACGATTTGGATTGCTAACGAAAAGCAGTCAGGATGAAAGGCTATTTTAGAGAAGCATTTTTGTGCTGTATGTAAGTGGATCTTTTATACCACAATCAGAAAAGGCGTTTAAGCGTTCAGCACAAGTGGGACATGAGCCACAGGCAATAGGTTCGCCTTTATAACATGACCATGTTTTGCCATAATCCACACCCAATGACATGCCAAGTTTGAGAATGTCGGCTTTTGAATAATTAATAAAAGGGGCTTTTATGTGAACCCGGGTTTTTCGATTGAGCCCATACACTTGGTTGAGTTGTTCTAAAAAAAGTGGTGTGGTATCCCAGTAACCATATTCATCATGCTTTTGTGCCCCATAATATACAACATTAACATTACAGTTTTCTGCATATGCAGCGGCCAGAGCAAGAAAAATCATATTTCGATTCGGTACGTAAGTTGATGGTTGCGGGTCATCTTTAACATCTTTCATATCAGGTATTTCAATGTGAGGTGAAACTAAAGATGAGGCGGAACATAGCGATTCTAGAAATGATATATCTAAAATCTGATGTTTCTTGCAATGCAACATTTCAGCATTTTCTTTTGCACACAGCACTTCTTTATCATGTTTTTGGTTGTATAGAAAAGTAATCACTGAGGGAGTGACTTTTTTGGTTTTGATGAGATAGTGCAATAAGGTTACACTATCCATCCCACCACTGACTATGATGACTGCATCTATCATAATTAATCAGGTATAATAAATAGGAGCACCGGTAAAAATATTTCTACCCAGGGGATAAATATCAATAAATTCATCTTCTTTGCGAAGTAAATTCGCTTTTGGATCAATTGACATGTTGTCCCGAATATTTGAAAGTTCATTCAAGGCTTCACGTACATCTTTTGCGCCATGATCATGTATTTTTTCAACCATTGAATAATCTGCCTGCATATCCCATAGGGATGATTTATTCTTTGACCTTTTGATAAATTGAATGGCTATATTTTTTATTGCCTGCCAGCTATCTTTGCGCGTTTGGGTCTCCAGGGGGGTAAGACTGTCAATTTCATTGATTGTATTATCCAGATGCTTTCGTATGAATATTTTTTGAATACTGTTCAACCATATCATAAAGAGCAACAGAGCACTCCCGCCAGCTGTTGATGGCAAAATGATATGATCAACAGGTATCAATTGCGCAAGAACTAAACCCAAACCTACAGCACCCCCCCCAATAAGACTGACCATAATGCCTGTCATTATACTTTTTGTCTTAAATAGAATATTTTTTTTGCGGGCAGCGATCAACGCTTCCAAAAAATGTGTTAAACGTTCAGAATGAACTTCAACAAAAGTTGCGAGGTGATCCAATCTGTATTGTGGTGCTTTCAGGATAGCCTCTCTAAGTTCTTCACGTTGATTCTGTAAATATTGAAGATAGGCGAGTTGATCCTGAGTAGGTTCACATGATTGCTGTTTTGCGACATGCGGTGAGTAGGTAAGCCGAATGAGAGGAATATCTTTACGACCGGTCATTTGGGATAGATTCCAGCATAAAGTTCCATAAACACGCAACAAATCCATCAGCGTCTCACATTCATCAATGCGGTTTAAAACAAACAATACGCGATCTTCAAAGGTTTTTGCTGGCAAGGTATCTTTCAGGCTCGTATGTGCTTCTTGCACAGTACCAGCTTTGTGGGGGTCAAATAGGACAAGAATTAAATCGGCGATTTCTGCCAGATCCCCAATCACATGCTGATAATTGTATCCCCGATCCTGTTCACTGATACTGTCATGCATGCCAGGCGTATCAATAATTGCGATATTTTTTAAAAATGGGGAGTTGACTTTTTTTAAGCGAAAATGTGCGGCAAATCGTTGACCATATTTTTTTAATGATTCAAAAGGATAGTCCGGATCGTTCATTAAGAATTTTCCATCCCTTTCTTCAGTGGTATGGACTTTATCTATTTCAGGAACTGTATCGTCATATGTAATGACTGTAAATGAATCATCTGTTGGGGCCTGGCCAGTTGTTTGAATGGTACCCCCTAAAAAATCATTGATCAAAGTCGATTTTCCTGATGAATAATTGCCAATGACAAGGACCAATGGTCGCCATTTGATATTTGCCTCAAGGGGGGCCTCACTATATCCATAGTCCATTGCAACTGGTGACAGATTTTCTTTTACCATATCAACCAGTTCTGATCGTAAGGTATCTATATATGTTTCACGGTCCATTAAAGACTCCGATAATGCGGTATTTGAATTTTAGCTTAAGAACGCTCTGAAAATTAGTTCTTCAGTGTAATCCTCGTTCAAACACAAAATGAAAGGTACGCACCTGTTTGACGTTAAATAATTGAAAAGTCAAGCATTTTTAATGGGAAACTTAATTTTCGAACATTCTTAAGCTTTTTTTTTCGTTTACATCCCAATTGATAAAACTTCATTCTTATTTTTTTATATTATGTATACAAGCTTATTAATCAAGTCAATACTTTTATCCATTTCCATAAGGGGGCATACGAATAAGCCCTTTTTTGGTACTTAGGAATGCTCTAAAAATACCATCTTCATTATTGATATTGTTCGTTTTGAGGTAAATGTACTGTAGAGACGTAGCGTGCTACGTCTCTACACGACCTTATTTTTTGGGACGATCAAGAAAAATGAGCATGTTATTTTAAGAGTATTCCTTAGGAAGGCTCGGAAAATAAGTTCCTCATTATTCAATATTTGTTGATGCGTTTTTGAACCATGATTACACTGAAAAAGATGAATAAGATGAAATAAAGACACTTTAAATTCATCTTATTCATCTTCTTCAGTGTAATCATGGTTCAAAAACAGAATGAGCAATTATTTAATGAGGAATTTATTTTTTAGGTTTTCCTTAATTACAAAAAAGGATTAGATCTTTTTTCGGGCGTATATTCAAAGCCGTGCGTTTCTAGCAATTGAAAAACTAGCACAATCTCGGAAAAATGTTAACGAATCTCTGTCTAAAAATACCTTAAAGGTTTACCACCGCAAGATCGACATAAAAGCTATTAATATATCAAAATGCCTGATCTGTTTTCCTAAGATTGAAGGGTGTAATTGTCAGGCTTTAAACATAGAAAACTCAGGTTTTGACAAATATTTATTTGAAAACAATTGCTTTTGGTGATAGTAAGGAAATTTCTGAAAATAAGTTCCTCATTTACTCATTGTTCATTTTTGTTTTTGAATCAGGATTACACTGAAGAAGATGAATAAGATGAATTAAAAGTGTTTTTTTTCATCTTATTCAGTGTAATCCTGGTTCAAAAAATAACGAGCAAATTGTATTCACCGACAATTTGGGTTACACTCAAATAAAATATTATATCAGGAGACTATTATGTCAAAACCCGTACTTGTATCAATAGAAAATCATATTGCTTTGATTACACTGAACCGTCCCAACAGACGCAACGCAATAAATCAGGACCTGTTGATACACTTATACAATGCCCTTGAACAACTGTCATCAGATGACCAGCTTTATGTTGGGGTGATCACTGGCAATGGCCCATCATTTTGTTCTGGCCTGGATTTAAAGGTTTTGAAAACCGATAATTTGTTTAATCCAAGGGGGGATAATAAAGATTTGCCAGATATTATTCAGGCATGCAAAAAACCAATCATTGGGGCCATTAATGGTCATGCGATTACCGGAGGATTTGAAATTGCACTCAATTGTGACTTTCTTATCGCATCAGAAAAGGCTTCTTTTGCTGATACTCACTTAAAGGTTGGCATTCATCCAGGATGGGGAATGACTCAACATCTTCAAGCAGCTATTGGAATACGCAGAGCACGTCAAATGTCTTTAACTGCTCAATTTATTTCAGCAAAACAGGCTTATGAATGGGGGTTGGTCAATGAAGTTGTTCCACACGACACGCTTTTAGAACGTGCACTTGAAATTGCCAGGCAGATCACTGATGTCAATCAGGAAATGCTCCCTGTTGTTCGTGAATTGATCAACTATCAAAATAGCCATTCATTTGATGCATCATTTTCATATGAACGTACAGGGTTTAAATCATTTGTTCAGCAGCATTTAGTTGTTTGAACAACATTATATATATAAGGAGATATTTTTTATGAATTCAGAAAAATACTTATTTACATCAGAGTCTGTTACCGAAGGCCACCCCGATAAGGTTGCAGATGCCATCTCAGATTCTATTTTAGATGCGATTATTGCGCAGGATAAAAATGCACGTGTTGCTTGTGAGACATTGGTGACTACCGGACTCATATTTATTGCGGGTGAAATCACAACGAATTGCTATGTTGATATGCCACAAGTGGCCAGAGAAAGGGTTAAAGACATTGGTTATCATTCCTCACAAATGGGTTTTGACTGGAAAACCTGTTCTGTTTTAACCAGCATTGATCATCAATCTGAAGATATCGCTCAGGGCGTTAATGTTGGTCAGGGTCTGTTTAAAGACCAGGGGGCTGGAGATCAAGGTCTGATGTTTGGATATGCATGTGATGAAACCCCTGAGTTGATGCCAATGCCAATTATTTATGCCCATAAATTATGTAAACGAATGGCTCTGGTTCGAAAGAATGGTGGGCTTGATTTCTTAAGACCTGATGGTAAATCACAGGTAACAATTGAGTATGAAGCCGGAATACCCAAGCGTGTTGATACAATCGTTATTGCAACTCAGCATAAGCCAGATATTAGTCATGATGAACTTAAGGATGCGGTTGTGGAAGAAGTTATCAGAAAAGTAATCCCCAAAAAAATGATTGATGGAGACACAAGATATCTGATTAATGCCACCGGTCGTTTTGTTGTTGGTGGCCCTATGGGAGACTGTGGATTAACCGGTCGAAAAATTATTGTAGATACCTATGGTGGTCAGGGAAGTCATGGTGGCGGTTGTTTTTCTGGTAAAGACCCATCAAAAGTTGATCGAAGCGCATCGTACATGGGACGACATATCGCCAAAAATATTGTGGCCTCTGGCGTTGCAAAACGATGTGAGGTTCAGGTGGCCTATGCAATAGGTGTTGCTGAACCTGTATCGATCAATGTTGATATGATGGGAACAGGTAAAATAACAGATATTCGCCTACAGGAAATCATTCGGGATACTTTTGATTTAAGACCTTCTGCCATTATTGAATATCTAGACTTACTCCGTCCGATTTACGCACAAACGGCTGCATATGGTCATTTTGGCCGGACAGAAACTGAATTGACCTGGGAGCATACCAATAAAGCAGATGAAATTCGAGAAAAAGCAGGCATATAAATTATTTTTCTTTTTTTTCTTGATTTTTGTTTGGCTTGATGATAAGGATATTTGTTATTTATATAGGCACGTAGCTCAGTGGGAGAGCGCTACCCCGACACGGTAGAAGTCGTTGGTTCAAGTCCAATCGTGCCTACCAGAAAATAACAAGAGGTCATGAATCATTCATGGCCTCTTTTTTTTTGCCTGAAATAAACATGCAGCATTGATAAGACCAGTCGCCCATTGAGGGGTACCCAAGGCATGAACATGAGTATACGCTGCAAGAACCTGTTTGTAACATAGCCCATCATGCTTTTCCCAAAATCCTTTCCCGCGAATCACTTGAAAGGCGAGAGCTTCATTGTCCTTTTTGTGCCACTCCAGTACTCTGGAATAGTGAAATTCATGACCTCGAAATTCGGTTCCAATCGGAAACACTGGATTGACTGAACATACTTTGAGCACTGAATATCCATGGGCAATAGGACGCTTTGACAAATCAAAGTGAATTTCAAAAATATTGGCCATTTTATAATGCCTATTATCAATAATAACAGTCTTTCCCAGGTACATCAGCCCGCCGCATTCGGCATATACCGGTAAGCCCTTATTTATTGCCAGTTTGAGGGAAGATCGAAAAGACGCATTTCTTTCAAGTTGCTGTACTTGTGTTTCAGGAAATCCACCGCCGAGATAAAGGGCATCCACATCTGGTAACGAATGGTCTGTCATCGGAGAAACATAGATCAGTTCTGCGCCTTCCATTTCTAACGCTTCAAGATTTTCTGAGTAATAAAATTGAAATGCCGCATCTCTTGCAATACCGATTTTCACTTTTTTTTGTGTTTGATGAGAACAGACAGTAATAATTGGTTTTGTTTCCGATTCTGGAATCAAGTCATTGGCACTGTGTGCAATACGAGAAAGATGATCAATATCCAAATAGTCTTCTGAAACTTTCCTTGCAGAAGCAATGGCATCATCTGTCCATTGATGTTCTTGCATCGGAACAAGTCCCATATGTCGCTCAGGAAAAATATTCTTTTTCAATTTGGGGATTGCACCAATTACTGGAATGCCTGTATGACTTTCAATGCATTGACGAATAATGCCTTCATGACGAGAACCCGCCACCCGATTCAGTACGATACCAGCAAATATCACTTTTGGGTCGAATATCATGCATCCATGAACCAAAGCTGCAAGGGTTCGGGTTGTTTTTGTGCAATCCAGGCAAAGAATAACAGGTGTTTGAAGTAATTTCGCCAGTTCTGCAGTGCTGGTTGATCCTTGGGTATCAATGCTATCATAAATACCTCGATTTGCCTCAATAATTGCAATCGTATCTTGGTGCGTATGGGTTAAAAATAATTCGATGATTTTTGAAGGGGATAAAAGGAAAGTGTCAAGGTTATAGCAGGGCTGACCGGCTGCAAGAGCCAGCCAGCCAGCATCAATATAATCAGGGCCCTTTTTAAAAGGAAAGATCTGATGGCCTTTTGCAATTAATGCAGATATAATACCCAGTGATGTAATTGTTTTTCCAGAGCCGCCGCTCAGGGCGGAGACAATTAGTCGAGGATATTTCATTAAATAATATCGTGTGCAAAAGTATCTTTTTCTCTATCCTGTTAAATGGCAAAACAAGAGGATTGGATTAATCTTCGTGTTCAGCCGCAGCCTGTTTACCCGTTCCTGGAAGGCCATACATTGTGGTACTTCCGCTTGACCAGTATTCCAACTGTCGATCTTCAATCATTTTATTGACTATTTTTTTTGCGGCTCTTGGCTTTTCACCCAGAATTTTTGACAAATCATTAAAATAAAATTTTGATTTGGACTTTTGTTTTTTTTGTAATTCTTCAATAACCTTTTGGGCAGCTTCTTGTTGATCCATGTTTTGCCTCTTCCTTATTTTTTAATACAGGGAGATTTTGATCCGATTCGAAAAATCTCCCTGAAAGTTGAAAAAACTAGAACTTGAAGTTCGTTGTTTGACGCCATGTATAATATGCTGGATCACGGAAATCATCAATAAGATGATGCGTAAATTCCAGTTCACATTTTTCAAAGAATCGTTCCCATCCAATTCTTTCAGCCCAGTCACCCAAACGTTCGTATTTATTGGCGTCTGCAGCGTATGCTTCAACCATTTGACGAATCGCTTTGACAGTTGATGGCCATCTTGGTGTTTCATTGGGTAAAAAGCCGACAACAACTTTTGAAAATTTAGGATTGCTGATTCTATTGGAAACTTTTCCACCGGCCATCAATACAATACCATCACCTTCTTTGTCTGAAAGCGGCATTGATGGACACATGGTATAACAATTACCGCAGAACATACAACGATCATTATTAACAGCAACACTTTTAAGGGTATTACCACCAACTTCGACCTTTGCAGGCTTAATTGCAGCAGTTGGGCATGCAGCAATTGCTAAGGGAATTTCACACATTTTGTCAAGATATTCATGGTCTAACATTGGCGGTTTGCGGTGGTAACCTAAAATTGCAATATCAGAGCAATGGACAGCTCCGCACATATTTAAGCAGCAAGCCAAAGAAATTCTCATTTGAGCGGGTAAACGCATCCGACCAAAATCTTCAAATAAATCATCCATAACAGCTTTAACAGGTCCGGATGCATCGGTTGCCGGTGTATGGCAATGAATCCAACCTTGTGTATGAATAATATTTGTAACACCAGCGCCTGTTCCACCAATAGGGAACTTAAACCCTCCGCCGGGTTGTTTTCTCGATAGAAGGTCGTCTTTCAATGGTTGAACTTTGTCTTTGCTATCTACCATGAACTCTATATTGTTACGTGTTGTCCAGCGGACATAGCCACCACAGTGTTTTTCAGCAATTTCACAAACTTCACGAATATGTGAAACGCTCATCAGGCGGCATCCACCCACACGAATGGTGTACACTTCATCGCCTGTTTCAGAAACATGAACCAGAATACCAGGTTCAATAATTTCATGATACAGCCATTTTCCTTTGTTATCTTTGATAACTGGTGGATAGAATTCTTCAAAATTTCGCGGTCCAATATCAGTGATTCTATCCTTCATTGGATTTTCAGGGTCATAACCTGAAGATATAAAAGCCATTTGTTGTCCCCCTATCTCTGATGATGTTTTCTGAATTCGTTAATATCGCGATCCCATCCGCCATCAACTTCATTTTCTTTCCAGAAGATGTATGGATTAGATCGTGGTTCTTGAACATGTTGCGGGACAGGCTTGATATTGGTTACTTCGAGAAGTTTCTGGAAGCCCTGACGTTTCATCAGTTCACCCAGACGTTCACGGTTTTTACCTTCTTCCATCCACCAATCCCAAACATTTTCAATCACTTCTTTGATTTCATCATATGGATCTTCAGCTTTGATAAATGGTACCAGCAAGGATCCCATTTGTGCACCATCAAGGATCGGTGCCTTGGCGCCAGCCAGAATGGAAAGACCACGATCATTTCCAATTCGAAGCGCTCTTGGCATTACATTGATACAATGCATACATCGGGTACATTCTTTGTTATTTATCTTAAGTTTGCCATCTACCACTGCCATACAATTGGTTGGACATAGACCGATCACTTCTTTTTGGATATCAAAAGCCCCCCAATCACGACCTGAATGGGCACCGCCATTAGGAATTAATTCGCCCCCCATATAAGCAGCAACAGCTTCCTGATCAATACGAATTTCATCTCGCCATGTTCCAACAAATGAAAGGTCAGCACGTGCGATTGATGCCACGCAGCAGTTTGGACATCCATCAAATTTAAATTTAAATTTATATGGAAATGCTGGACGATGTAATTCATCCTGATACTCAAGGGTTAATGCATGACAAATTGCTTGTGTGTCATAACATGCATATTCACAGCGCGCCTGACCAATACAATCAGATGGCGTTCTCAGGTTTGAGCCGGAACCCCCTAAGTCTTGATTATGTTTGTGAGTCAATTCATAGAAAATTTCTTCCAATTGTGGGGTGGTGGTTCCAATAAAAATGATATCACCGGTTGAACCGTGCATATTGGTTATACCGCTTCCGCGGAATTCCCACAAATCACATAATTGTCGTAAATATTCTGTTTTGTAAAATTTCCCTGCAGGATGATTGATTCGCATTGTGTGAAAATGGGCAACTCCCGGAAATTTTTCTGGCTGATCGCAGTATCGACCGATAACACCACCACCATAACCGAAAACACCAACAATTCCACCGTGCTTCCAGTGGGTTGTTCCATCTTTAAAAGAAAGTTCAAGCAGACCAAGAATGTCTTCACAAACATCTGTGGGTATCTGAAAGTCAATGTTGTTTGCATTTACCCTTCTTGATTCGGCTTCCCTTTTAATGTCGCTTACGAAACTGGGCCACGGGCCTTTTTCCAGCTCGTCTAGCAAAGGGGTTTCGTGTTTCATGTTATTCCTTTACTCCTTTCATAAGATTATCGTACTAAATTTTTTCTGTCTCTATATATAAACGCCAACCTGGCTAAATTTTTCCTGTTATAGTGCTTTCAAAGGGTTTTGTCAACCTTTTTCTTAGGCATCACAAAAATATTTTATGGGATTATGTGCATATTGGTTGTTTTTTGTGATTGTTAAGGTTGGGGCCAGTGTTATCGATAAGCAGCAATTTCTTTCAAAAAACCTTCCGGAACATTAAAGCCCAAATCGATTGCCTTATCACAATTTTCAATAGCAGCCTGAAATTCCTTTTTTTCAAACAATGCCAGGGATAAATTATGGTATGCTACTGGAAAATTGGGATCCAACTCTATTGCTTTTTTTGAAAATTCGATACATTTATCCAGCTCACCCAACATGAAATGGGCGCTTGCAAGTGATGAATAAGCTTGAATAAATTTAGGATTATATGAAATGGCTTTGTTGAGCGAAACGATTGCCTTATCTGGTTCGCCTTTCTGTAAGTGAACAAAACCGATGTTTCCATATCCGATGGAAAAGCCCGCTCGTGCATGAACAGCTTTTTCATTATATGCAAGACATCCATCAATATCGTTTCTTTGCAAGCAAATTCCGCCCAATTGCACATATGCTTCTGCAAGGGTTGGGCTATTGTCTAAAGCCTCTTTAAGCTCTCTTTCAGCTTCATCATATTTTTTTTGTCCAATGAGCGCAACAGCAAGATTGTAACGCGTTGTTCCGCACTCCGGGTTCATCGCCAGTGCCTGACGTTGTGTTGCGATGTATTCTTCTGCATTTTTTGCTAATGCCATAGTTATTTTCCTTATTAAGATATCATCCAGCTTTAAATACAAGAGAACATAATAAATAAGCCAGATTATAATTAATTATACATTTATTTCTGAAAATCTGCGATAATCAATTCCATATTGCTGAATCTTATATTGGATAACACGTTTTGTTGTACTTAATATATTTGCAGCCTTAGTTTGATTACCTTTCGCCTCTTTTAAGGCGTCAATAATGAGCGAAGTTTCATAAGATCTGACAAGCATTTTAAATCCATCTTTGGATCGTTTGCCAGTTGAAGGGTCCTTTTTTTGCAATGATGCTGGCAGTAAATATCCATAAAGCACCCCACTTTCTGCCATTAATATCGCACGTTCAATACAATTTTGGAGTTCCCGAACATTTCCGGGCCAATGATACGATAGCAAGAGATCCAGGGCGGAGCTATCAATGCGTTTAACGTTTCGTTTGAGCTGTGCACTTAATTGGTGTACAAAATAATCTGCCAACAAAATGATATCAGCCCCCCGCTCTCTTAATGGCGGTACATGTATCGGAAATACATTTAAACGATAATAGAGGTCTGCCCGAAAATTACCTACATCAATTTCACTTTCCAAATTCCTGTTGGTGGCTGTGATAACACGTACATCAACATTAATGGTATGGGTTCCACCAACACGCTCCAATTTTTTGTCTTCAAGTACACGAAGCAATTTTACTTGAGATGCCAGTGGCAATTCTCCAATTTCATCTAAAAAAACAGTGCCGTGATTGGCCAGTTCAAATTTTCCGACCTTTTTGCCGATTGCGCCAGTGAATGCGCCTTTTTCATGGCCAAACAATTCCATCTCAATGAGGTTTTCGGGAATGGCACCACAGTTGATTTTTAAAAATGGTTTCTTTTTTCTGGAACTTTTTTTGTGGATCTCTGATGCTGCCAGACCTTTTCCAGTTCCAGTTTCACCAGTAATAAGCACAGTCGCATCAGAATCTGCGACTTGAGCGATCAAATAAGCAAGCTCTCTCATTGCATCAGAGTTGCCGACTATATTTTCTGATGGATTTCTTTCGACTGCTTCACGCAAACGAATGTTTTCGTCTTTTATTCTTCTTAAATGAACCCGTGATGCCAAAATATTCGATACTGTTTGCAAGAAAGGAACTTCGGTTTCTAAATCAGCACTATGGGCCGCACGATCAACAGACAGCGCACCCACAACTTCTTTACCATAAATAATTGGAACGCAAATAAAAGCAAGGTCAGAACGATTCATTTTTGTTCTCGCACCAGACCGATCCAAAAAAAGAGGTTCTTGATCCAGAGTTGGAATTGCAATGGGGCGACCGCTTTCAACAACTTTTCCGGTAATTCCTTCACCCAAGCGATAAAAAATGGGAGAATCCCTATCTGTTGGAATGCCATAAGTAATTTCAACATGAATCTCTTGCAGATCCCGTCGATTGATAGATATCATGCCACGCTGCATTCCTGTTTCCTCAGAAAGGAGGATGAGCGTTTGGTACATGACCTGCTCAAAATCAGAATTTTTTGTATATAGCTCACTAATTTTATTTATCGTTTTTAAGTATTTATCCATATATGATTTTCTAAGCCTTATTTTAAGTATCGGACATTTTGCAACAATAATTGCAGATAACGCTTTTTCTCTATTTGCAATGAATTAGATTAATATGGCACAAAATTGTATGTTTGTAAATGACAAAACAAAATTATGAAAAGAAATGTGTTTAGGAAATCTCTGAAAATAAATTCGTCATTTAATAATTGTTCATTTTGTTTTTGAACCAGGATTACTGAAGAAGATGAATAAGATGAATTTAAAGTGTTTTTATTCATCTT
>Ga0272440_1001105_pt1 | contig 22475 bp, 11 predicted proteins | sample SSMMMBAug17_FD_192440 | JGI IMG/M metagenome (GOLD analysis project Ga0272440, IMG submission 192440) | Marine sediment archaeal communities from Little Sippewissett salt marsh, Falmouth, MA, United States - SSM-MMB-Aug17 | ecosystem: Environmental > Aquatic > Marine > Wetlands > Sediment ...
GATAGTTCCTTTCCAGTAGGAAAAGTGGAAGAAATTCAAATGTTCCCAATGAATTTTGAAGAGTTTTTGCAGGCATCTGGTGAAGATCGCTCTATTTCGTATTTAAACGCGTCCAAGAACTCAGGATATACCAGAACTTGTACATCGACACGTGTGGGACCACAGGAAGCATTGAGTTGAATACGCCTGCTCCCAGGCTGAACATATAAAGTATAATAGTCGCGTAGATTTTAAAATTGAACACCAATACGCCGGTAACACCAATTGCACCGTTGACATTAATAAATATGCGCATGTTGCTGATGTTTATGAGATTAAGGAAAATGATTTTAATCTCAATATTCCAAGATATGTGGATACTTTTGAAGAGGAAGAGGGCATTGATATTGATGCGGTTCAGTTGGAAATTGAGGCTTTGGAAAAGGAGTTGGCTGAGGTTAGGGGGAGATGGATGAGAAGTTGTAGGAGATTCGGAGATGAGTAACCATAAATGTTTTGAAGTAATAAAGGGCAGGAAACAATTCAAAAAATCAGCATTAGGTGATATTGCTGATTTTTTATATGGCTACACTGCAACAGCGAAGGATACCGGTAATATTAGGTATATAAGAATTACAGATATTGATGAAAAAGGGATTTTAAAAAATTATGGATTGAAATATATAGAAAAAGATGACCTACAAGAAAAGTATATAGTAAATAAAGGTGATCTTCTTGTTGCAAGAACAGGTGGCACATTTGGAAAAACACTTTTTTACAAGTATGATGAACCTGCTGTTTATGCTTCATTTTTAATTAAAATTATTCTAAAAAATAATTATTTGTTATCAGACTTTTATTTTCATTTTTCGCAATCAAATCATTATTGGTTACAGGCAAATAACCTTGTAACTGGTGGTGGACAACCTCAATTTAACGCAAATGTTTTAAAAGATATTTTAGTACCAATACCAAATATTCCCGAACAAAAAGCCATCGCCAACCTGCTATCAACCTGGGATGAGGCCATTGATAAAATAGAGCGATTGATTCAGGCGAAGAAACAAAAGTTTAAATGGTTATGTAATGAAATATTATATAAACCTCTGCTTAATGAAACATGGGAAGAATTTCGAATGAAATCTCTTTTTACTGAAAGAAAAGAAACAAAGCGTGATGATTTGCCTCTTTTGTCAATAACAAATAATGAAGGAGTTATTTTTCGAGATGAAACGAATCGAAAAGATACATCAAGTAGTGATAAATCGAAATACTTGAGAATATGCCCTGGAGATATTGGCTACAATACTATGCGAATGTGGCAAGGAGTTTCAGCATTATCAAGTATTGAAGGAATAGTAAGTCCTGCTTATACAATTTGTGTTCCATGTAAAAAACTTGATCCTGTTTTTGTATCTTATTTGTTTAAAATGCCATTTATGATTCATAGGTTTTATAACTATTCTCAAGGCTTAACTTCTGACACTTGGAATTTGAAATTTCATCATTTTTGTATGGTTCAAATGCCCCTTCCTCCACTAGCAGAACAAAAGCAAATAATAGAGACACTAAACATAGCCCAAAAAGAAATAAATCTTCTCAAGCAACTCGCAGAAAAATACAAACTTCAAAAACGCGGTTTAATGCAAAAATTGCTTACTGGTGAGTGGCGGGTAAAATGTTGACATATGCAAAGGAAAACTCTGATAATAAGTTCCTCATTTAATAAATTGCATTCCTTTTTTTTTGAACCAGGATTACGCTGAAGAAGATGAATAAGATGAATTAAAAGTGTCTCATTTCATCTTATTCATCTTCTTCAGTGTAATCCTGGTTCAAAAAAGAATAGCATTTACTCTTTCTGAAATGAGGAACTTATTATTAGAGATTTCCAAAGATATTAATGGATATGACAAAGGAAAAATACAGAATGCGTCAACAAAAAATTGATCAAAAAGCCATTAACAATGCGGCATGGGCGGCCTGTGATACATTCAGAGGCGTTGTTGATCCTGCACAATACAAGGATTATATTCTTGTATTGTTATTCTTAAAATACATTTCAGATGTGTGGCAAAATGATTACGAAAACTATCAAAAGCAATATGGCGATAATGATGAAAGAATTCGCCGAAAATTAGAACGTGAACGATTTGTTTTACCCATGATCACTTTAACTGAAATCAATGAAAAATCAGGAAAATAATCAGCCGCCGATAATTTTTCATATAGAATTCATGACGTTGATGTTTTTTTTGAAGAAACCAGTAACACCATTAAACCAATTACTGGTGAGAAAATGATGCTGCAAAATAAGTAGCCCCAAAATCCCATGATACGATTCATCCCAAATACGCCAATGATTAAGCTCAAGGAAAAATATAAAATTTGTATTGTAGGCGGTGTTGAAAATATATATGTCAGGGGTAATAGAGACATTTTGATTGATCTCCTGTTCTAAATATGAATGTTCAATATTAGAGATGCACTACGACATCTCTATTATTTAAAAATAAATGTGAGGAGTTATGCAGTTGCTACTGCAGGTTTTGCATTCATTCCTTTTACGACATCTTTGCCTTTTTGGAACATCTCTTCATAATATTCGCGCGCTTTATTTGGATCAAATGTCAAAAAAGTGCCTCCTGATGCAAAGTGACGATAAAAGACTTTTCCAACAGCATACGTTGATGCTCCGGCAATAACAGGCATACTGACAGCACCTAAACTTTGACCGATTATGGGAATAAACTTAATCGAACTGGCAACAGGATAAGCTGCTGCTGCCGGAACGGCACCGCCAATTAATGAAATAATTAAATTTTTGGTCAGTTCTTTTGAAAAGGGGATATCATAATACCCTGCCAATTTTCTGACCATATTCAGTTGAACGCCTGTAATTCCAATAAAGTCAACCATAGGAATTGGAATGAGGCCGACACCCATTGATCCGTAAACATGATTGCGAATCAATTTTGTTATTTGCTCGTGTGAGACTGTTGTTTCAACAGCTTTTGTTGTTTCTTCCATTTTAATACTCCTTTTTTTTTAAAGGTAAAAACATCGAATGTATTTTTATCATTCAATGATATGATAAAATAATTATTTTTTCAAGAATAATTTAAGAGGTTCATCAAGTAAAATAGCTGTTTCCTTCATTAAATAAATATTGATCTTATCAACATTTCTTGATTTCCATTTCTCTATGTCACTTCCTTTAATCCTTTATTTCGTTATAACAGAATTCGTCTTTTTGAATATGGCTAAAAATGGGTTAAAAAATCCAACACATGAAGGTGTTCTATACCTTTGTTAGATCCGCCTATCATATCATCCATTGTGATGACTATTTTCTTATAGTTATCAGGAATGGCCATGAGATTTCCAAATTCCCTTTCATGTGTTTTTTCGTCTGAAATCATATATGCAACCTGAATATATAAGCGTTCATTTCTTTTATCACAAACAAAGTCAATTTCCTTGTGGTTCATTTTTCCAATTGTTACGGTATATCCTTTTTGAATTAAATGAATAAACACTAAATTTTCCAGAACTTTACCAATATCTTTTTGTACATAACCAACAACAGTGTTTCGAATACCTAAATCTTCAAAATAATACTTCTGGCCAATTTCAAAAATCTTTTTTCCACAAATGTCAGTTCGCGGGACTTTTACAATTAAATATACAGATACCAGATGAGAAAGATAGTTCAGAACAATATTTGGAGATATTTTCATCTTCTGAGACTTTAGATAGTCACTGATTTTTTTCGAAGAAATCAAATTTCCAATGTTATCCCCCAGGTAATGAATTAATTGCTCGAGAAAAAATATATTTCGGATTGCATATCGGCTGACAACATCTTTTAATAGTACTGTATTGTAGATATTAATCAAATACTCATAGACAATTTTATCTTCTAAAGACAAATGTTTTAAGTAAGGCAATCCGCCATATTTGATATATTTAAAAAGAGACGTTTTATCATTTTTTAACGAATGAAATGACAGGAATTCGATATATGACAGCGCAAAAATTTTTATTTCTATGTATCGACCACTGAGAAAGGTCGCAAGATCTCCTGATAACATATTTGCATTACTGCCTGTGCAATAAATATCGTAATCTCCCCTGGCTTGAAAATTTCGGATCGCTTTTTCAAAAAACTGTATTTCCTGAATTTCATCAATAAATAAAAAATTCTTTTTGTTTATTGTCGATTGGTTATTAACATATTCAACCAGATCTCCATCTGTTTTTATATCATTAAACTCATGAAGTTCCTTGTTAATATAAATAATGTGAGCTTCCGGATAGTTTTCTTTTACATAATCAATGAGTTGAAAAATTAAATAACTTTTGCCGACTCTTCGTTGGCCTGATATCACTTTTATGATATCTTTATTAATAAAAGGTATTGTTTTATTTAAATATATTTGCCTGATGATATAATCTTTTTTCATATTACCCTTCTAAGTTTTATATATAAGTTAAACAAATAAAAAAATCTTTATAAGTTTTAAGTATACATAAAACTTTTGGCAATCGTCAATTATTTTTTAAGTATATTGTCTGATCATGAAAAAGAACCTGTACAAATATTTAGGGAAATTACATCCTGGCTGTTTTGGTCTGCACATAAGGAAAACTTCCTTGTTCAATGGCATTCATAATATCCACCTTACCAGGATTTCTCGATATGGCATATCGAAAAGATTTTTCGTTTGTTTGAGGCGCGCTTCTACCAAAATAATCTAACTGATGCCTGATAAGATGAATCTGCTTAAAAATATCTGATTTTTCCAATGTGCCGGCTATACACTGGTTATAAAGCTTGATAATATCATCGCGAATTTCAATATATAAATCACCGGCAACCTTGTGGGTGTTGGCAAGATAACCATCATCCCGATATAGGATCAAACTGGCGATAAATGTGCTTAAAAAACTCAAACAAAAAATGACAAACTTGACTGTTGCCGGATTTTCTTTAATAAAAAAATGATATTCACCAATCAATGAGACAATTCCAGCTGTTGATAAAGCTGATAAAAAAATATTTGTAAGCCCCAAAACCTTTTTCATGGAAATCATTCTTTCGGCAATAAAGTAATGAATGGTTTTGGAAATCTGTGCACGAAAAAAAATATCTGCAAGATTGGTGGATATACCTTTTTCCAGTTTATTCTCATTATCAGGGATGATTGTATCAGACATTAGACCACACTATTTTTATGAGGGTTGAACATTTTTGTGTTACTTGATCTATTTTTTAGAATCAGAATAATAATTTTAATTGTTCATAACATATTCTGGAATGCTATAACAATAAGTTTCTCATTAAAAGAATAATATCTTGCAGGAAAACTCCCATTTTATTATACTTGACTGTTGACTGTCACTTGTTTATATAACTCATAGTAGAACTAAAGATATAAAGGAAAAAGGCCGAAAATTATTGTATAATTTAATAATTTCAATAACAAACTTGCAAGCGCAATAATAATTTAATATATCTGCAAAATAAGCTTTTGCCAGACAAAGAGACAATTAACCCACATGAAAAACACATCCAAAGATCTCGCAGATCAACTAAACGATGAAGGCATTCAATGGCTGTATAAGAAGCAGTTCGATAAATCCATGAGCTGTTTTGAAAAAGCAGTTCAACTTGATCCAAAACATGCATATGCCATATGCAATATGGGTCGGATTTATTATGAAAACGATCAGTTTGAAAAAGCAGTAAAATATTTTGAACAATCCATTTCGATTCATCCGCAACTACCTGAAGCCCATAGCAATCTGGGACTGACCTGGCATCGTCTCAATCAAATGGATAAAGCCATTGCATCATATCATCGTGCGTTGGAAATAAATCCAGACTATCCCATTGCGTGTTATAATATGGGGTTTACCCTTGAAAAACTGGGGCGATTGACAGAGTCAACCCAATGGTACGAAAAAGCCCTTGCTATTGATCCCAATTATACGCATGCACACAGTAATCTTGCAATGACCCTTCTTTTAGCCGGTGATTACAAGAGAGGTTTTTTGGAATATGAATGGCGGTTAAAACATGATGATGCCGAGCCAAGAAATTTCAAGTCGCCCCTCTGGGATGGCAAATCGTTTTATAATAAACGATTGCTTATTTATCCGGAACAAGGCTATGGTGACTCCATTCAATTTATCCGGTATCTACCTCAAGTAAAAAAGAGAGGTGGGACAGTTATTCTGGAAACACACAGATACCTGTTTCCTTTGTTTAAAGATCTGCCCTGTATTGATGATTTTGTTATTCATGGAGACCCTCCACCGCCAGTGGATTATCATATTGCCATTGCCAGTCTGCCCCATGTCTTTGAAACCACACTTGAAACAATTCCATGCAAAATTCCTTATTTGTACAAACCTGAAAAAGAAAAATCCATACTCGTTCAAACCATTGAAATGATGGATGGTTTTCGTGTGGGGATCTCATGGGCAGGGAGTCCCATTCATAAGAACGATAAAAACCGGTCGTGTTCACTGTCACTTTTTTATCCATTAACACAAATCAAGGGTGTCGTATTGTTCAGTATTCAGAAAGGACCCGCTTGTGATGATATTCGAAAAAGTAATGGAATGCCTGTTGTTGATTTATGTGATTTGATTGATGATTTTGCAGACACTGCCACAGCCATTTTCCACATGGATTTAATTATATCTGTTGACACCGCTACAGCTCATCTGGCAGGGGCTATGGGAAAACCCACATGGATAATAATTCCTTTCGAGCCGGATTGGCGATGGATGCTGGACCGCCATGATTCCCCCTGGTATCCAAGCATTCGATTATTTCGTCAACCAAAAGCCGGAGATTTTGATCATGTCATGCAGGATATTCACCATGCATTGACTGATCTTACAAAAAATCCCAATTTGTTTGATTTTCTTGCACAATCCAATAAAACAGCTATTCAGATGTTTCATCAGGGGCGGGTGAATGATTGCATTGATATTTTCAAAAGATTGTTGAGTATTTCATCCAACAGCGATTTTCTTCACACAAATTATGGTATCGTGTACCTTGAAAGAAACTTTTTGGATAAAGCACTTCAGGAATTTAAGATCGCACAAAATCTTGCCCCTGAAAACCCAACAATCTATCGATTACTGGGGAATGCTTATCGACGCTATGGCAAATTTGATCAGGCCATGGAAAATTATAATAAAGCTTTGGAATTGAGCCCGAATAATGCCAGTATTTATGATGAAATTGGTACGCTGAATGAAAAATGTGCCAACCTGGATGAGGCCATTAAAAACTATAACCAAGCCATTGCGATCAAACCAGATCAGGCAGAGACATATCGAAACCTGGCGCACGCATACTTAATGAAAGGTCTGTTCAAAGAGGGCTTCAAGTACTATGAATGGCGTCTGAAATGTGGGGATTACAAAAGTCGGGTTTACCATGAAATTCCAATGTGGAAAGGAGAACGATTCGAAGGTCAAACGCTGTTTCTTTGCACAGAACAAGGCTTTGGTGACATTATACAATTTATCAGATATGCGCCTATGGTAAAATCTCTGGGCGGAACTGTCGCTTTTGGCACATTTCCCATTATGGTTCGGCTGATTTCAAAAGTAAAAGGTGTGGACCGGGTTTTTGATAAAGAACCTGTTCGTCATTTTGAATATCAAATCCCCCTGATGAGTTTGCCATCAATTTTTGAAACAGATATCGATACAATACCCATGAATATTCCATACATTTATCCACCTGACACAGTTGCTGACTGGATTTCAATTGTACGCAATCATCGTGCAAAACTCAAAATTGGCATTTCATGGGCAGGCTCTAAGAAACATCCGGAAGATCATTTACGATCCATGTCACTTGAAACACTCCACCCTTTGCTTAGCCTTTCACATACAAATGATGTTGCTTTTTTTAGCTTGCAAATAGGCGAAAGAGCTTTAACAGATAATGATGCGCATTTACCAGTTATTGATCTGAATCCCCATATCACTGATTTTGCAGACACCGCAGCAGCAATAGATCAAATGGATCTGGTCATATCAGTGGATACATCAACGGCTCATCTTGCAGGCGCAATGGGCAAACCAGTCTGGTTAATGATTCCTGTGTCTCCTGACTGGCGATGGATGCTCGATCGCAAGGATTCTCCCTGGTACCCAACCATGAGCATTTTTCGTCAGAAAAAACCTGGCGACTGGGGAACTGTTGTAAACAATATTGTGCAATCACTGAGTATTGAAGCTGCTAAAAATGGAGATCTATTTGTAGATAAAGAACGATTGGAAAAAGCGGAATCATGGTATAAACTATCCATTAAAATTAATCCTCGCTATGCACCGGCATACACAAATATCGGTGTGATTTGTGAGAAAAGAAACCAGATTGATTCTGCCATTGACTGGTATCGTCAAGCGTTGTATCTGGATCCAGAGAGTGCGCCCACACACAAAAATCTGGGACATGCTTTACTGCTCAAAGGACTATTCGTTGAAGGCTTTAAAGAGTATCAATGGCGTCTGAAATGTAAAAAATTTTTGGATGATCCCCAGCATGAAATCGATATTTGGCAAGGACAGAATATTGAAAACAAAACAGTTTTACTTTATTCCGAACAGGGATTTGGCGATATTATTCAATTTGTAAGATATGCGCCATTGTTAAAAGAGCGAGGGGCTACAACTGTTGTTGGCACATTCCCCAATCTCACTCGCCTTTTGAAAAATGCTGATGGTGTTGATCGTGCCGTTTCCAACGCATTGGAAAATGAATTTGATTATCAGGTTCATTTGTTGTCGCTTCCACATTTGTTTGGCACCCACGAACATTGCATTCCATCAACAGTGCCATATTTCAACATTGATTCCTCAGATGTAGACAATTTTGCAGGCATTATAGATGCTTCGGATGATCATGTTCATCTGGGACTCATTTGGACAGGTGACCCCAAACATCCCAATGATAAAAATCGTTCAATTTCAATAGAAACATTGATTCCCCTCTTGGAAATCCCTGGCATTCGCTTTTATTGTTTTCAGAAAGACTGTCAAAAAGATATTTCAAAAGTCACAAATATAACCGATTTAAGCCCCCATATTCAGGATTTTTACGATACTGCTGCAGCCATGATGTGCATGGATGCAATTATTTCGGTAGATACAGCACCTGCACATTTAGCCGGGGCATTGGGAAAACCGGTTTACCTGCTTCTACCTTTTGCTCCGGATTGGCGATGGATGCTTCATTGCACAAAATCTCCCTGGTATCCCTCAATGAAATTGTTACGTCAGGAACGATCCAGAACATGGCAACCGGTTATTTCAAAATTATTAACGCATCTTGCTGAAATCTTTTGTGATAAAGGTGATGAATTATTAAGATTAGAAAAATATAATTTTGCATTGGATATGTATCAAAAATCTTTGAAACAGGATGCTTCATATGTGCAATCTGTCAATAATATGGGCGTGGCCTTACAAAATTTGAATCAATTCGACAGTGCAAAATCACATTTTCAAAAAGCAGTACACATGAACCCTTATCATGAAGAAGCATGGAATAATCTGGGAAGTATTTTATTTATGTTGCAAAAAACTGATGAAAGCTTCGCGCCTTTGCAACAGGCACTTTTTCTGTCCAGAGACTATGCTGATGCCCATTTTAATCTGGCCCAGTGTTTGCTTCAAAAAGCCGTTGAATCCTATCAGATACAACCGGATAAATTATCTTTTTCATTGGATTTAAAGGGGCCGGTATTAAATGCGTATCCCTTTACACATAATGATTTTCAAAATGGATTCAAGGCCTATGAATGGCGATGGCAATCCGATCAATTTCCCTGTCACATCCAACCCATGCCAGGAAAACAATGGAATGGTGAAAATCTGACAAATAAATCGTTGCTGTTGGCTTCTGAACAGGGATTTGGAGATATCATATTTTTTATTCGCTATTTGCCAGAAATTCCCAAATGCCACCTGATTTTATTAACCCATAAAGCAATGCTGCCACTGTTGAGTGATTTTCAAGGCATCGATCAAATAATTACTGATGGTGATATCATACCTGATGTAGATTATTATATTCCATCAGGTTCTTTACCGCATGTGCTTATGCCCAAGATAAAGCAAATTGTATTTAATCGACCTTATATCAGAAAACCGCTGACAATAAGCAATGAGATACAAAATCAAATTAATTCCTGTAAAGGTAAAATAAGAGTTGGTCTGGTCTGGGCAAGTGGTGGGGCACAACAGCATATGAATAAACGCACCTATGGTCTGGAGAACTTTTCCGCATTGTTTGAATTGGATAAATTCCATTTTTTCAGCCTTCAAAAAGGCCCAGGGGCTAATGATTTAAAGGATTACCCTGATGCGGCTGTGACAGATATGCAAAAATTGATCAATAATTTTAAAGATACCGCAGCCATAATCAGTCAGATGGATTTGATAATTACGACTGACACAGCAGTTGCCCATCTTGCTGGTGCAATGGGACATCATACCTGGGTCGCGCTTCCATTCTCGTCTGGTTGGCCCTGGGGACAAACGGGTTCTGAATCTTGTTGGTATCAGAATATGCGATTGTTTCGTCAAGAAAAACCCGATGATTATTTAAATGTCGTACAAAGAATGAAAGCATTATTAGAAAATCAAATGCCTGAAAGCAATAAATCCCAAACAAGAACTCAGAAATATCTGGTTCATGGTATTGGCTATATTCAAGGTCATACCGGATATAATATTCATACGAGTAATTTTTTTGCGCAATTGAAAAGGTTCGTTCCATTTGTACAAACCGACCTTCAGGCACCAGAACTTACCCGCGTTGAAACCGACGCAGCGTTAAACACGTGCAAGGATCCCATATTGAACATTGCAATAACGTATGGGAATAAAATGAATATGTTACAGGCATGCCCCGGCATTCGGATTGGTTACACAGTTTGGGAATCCACACGTCTGCCAGATGATTGGCTTGAACCGCTAAAAATCCCACATCAGTTATGGACACCATCGTCATTTTGTAAACAGGTATTGATAAATCATGGATTTAATTCAGAAAAGATCAGGGTTGTGCCAGAAGGTATTGATCCCTCAATTTTTCATCCTGATGTGACACCTTTGCCTGGAAGTGAGAAAATTAAGGGATTCAAGTTTTTGAATGTGGGTAAGTATGAAGAACGTAAATGTACACCATACATGATTCGTGCGTTTGATGAAGAATTCAAAAATACAAAAAATGTGGTGCTTATTTTATCGTGTCACAATCCTTTTGAAAAAGGGTTTGATATTCGAAAAAAATTGGACCAGCTGAATTTGAAATGTCCGGAAAAAATTCTGCTGATCAATCCGGTGAAAGAACATCAATCCGTGGCCCAACTCTATGCAAGCTGTGATGCCTTTCTTTTTCCGACTCGGGCTGAAGGCTGGGGGCTTCCCATTATTGAAGCTCTGGCATGTGGGTTGCCAACCATTGTTACAAACTATAGTGGACAAACTGAATATTTGACCAAAGAAATGGCCTACTTGCTGGATTATGAGTTTGAAGATATAAATATTCCCTTCTTTTTATCCAAAGATAATTATTATGGACAATGGGCAAAGCCTGACATGAATCAATTTAGATATTACCTTCGATATATCTATGAAAATCAGGAGGAAGCCAGACAGAAAGGATTGAATGCCGCAAAACTGGTTCATGATCAATGGACATGGGAACATGCTGCAAAAATTGCGGTAAATGAAATTGAGCAACTGCTGCAACAGGTTAGCTGATTGAAATTCACAAATATAACTGTTGATGCAAAATGGATATTTGAAATCTTTTTTATTTTTTGGTATTGTTCATCTATAATATTTTTAACATCGCAAAACCATACAGTGCAGAATTTTCAAATTTGCCTGTTTCGTTTCCTGAACACATGAAACTTGATCATCAAGTTAAAGGATAAAAAAAATGACATTATCAATAATGATCATTGAAGATGATAATTTTACAGCGTATACCATTACAGAACAGATAAAACTTCTCTCATACGATGTTCTGGCCACTTTTCCATCTGCTGAGGAAGCCCTCAAATATCTTTTGCAGGACAATAACAAAATTCCGGATATTATCCTGATGGATATACAATTGTCAGGCCCCATGTCAGGTATAGAGGCGGCGCAAGAAATATCTGACAGATGTGATTGTATTATCATATATCTTACAAGCACAACAGAAAATCAGCTTGTGGATAGAGCCATTGCAACAAACCCTTATGGCTATCTGATCAAACCAGTTTATTTGCTTCAACTCAAAGTAACTATTCGGATGGCAATCAACCGAAAACATCTGGAAACAAGTCTTCAGGAACAACAAAAAGAACTGGAAAAAAGTCGTAAAAACCTTCAAACACTGTTTGACACCATTGATGATTTGATTATTATCACAAACATTGAGGGACAAATTTTAGCGGCCAATCCAGAGGCAAAGAAACACTTACAGATCACTGATGAAACACTTAAGCAAATGCACTTTAATGCATTAATTCCAGAAGAAATCCATCAAACAATTAAAGAACATTACGAAAAAGTGTTATCTGGTCAAAATATCATATTTAGAATGTCACTGCTAAAAAAGAATGGTGAGGTCATTCCTGTTGAAACCAAGATATCAAAGGGTAATTGGCATGGTATGATCGCAATTTACCATATATCCAGAGATTGTACAGAAACATTAAATGCTGAAAAGGCGATAATTGATGCAAAAGAAGCGGCTGAAGCCGCGAATAAAGCGAAAAGTGAGTTTATTGCCAATATGTCCCATGAATTTCGTACCCCAATGCAAATGATTCTATACTGCGCCAAATCAGGTGAAAAAAATATTGAATCCTTGCCAAAAGAAAAAATCTATGCTTATTTTAAAAATATTCATGAAGCAGGTAATCGTTTGATGCCATTACTCAATGACTTGCTGGATCTTTCCAGGTTAGAATCTGGTAAACATTCTTATAAATTTACAACAGCACGCATCGAACCTGTCATTGATATTGCAATTTCTGAGCTTAAACAAATGCTCATTCAAAAAGAGATTAAGCCGATTGTACAATTAAAAAATCCAAAACTGAAAGCATGTTTTGATTCTGATAAAATCATTCAGGTTTTACAAAATATTATTAGCAATGCCATACGTTTCAGTCCAGAAAAAAGCAGGATAGTGATCCAGGTTGATCCGGTATCTGAAGATACAGAAACAGATATCAAAATATCAGTGATTGATCAGGGCATTGGCATTTCAGAAGGCGAGCATATATTGATTTTTAATAAATTTTTCCTCGGTAGCAGAACATATAATGGTGCAGGTGGGATTGGACTGGGGCTGGCGATCAGTAAAAAAATAGTACATGATCATGGCGGACTGATCTGGGCAGAAAACAATCATGATAGAGGTGCCAATTTTCAATTTATTTTGCGATCTTCATATACGCGCCTTATGCAATATTTATCTTCAACAAAAAGGGATGAATGTAATGGATAAAACTAAAATACTGATTGTAGATGATGATTCCATGAATTTGTTTGTGTTTCAAGATATATTTTTTTCCGAGGACCAGTTTGATTGTCAATATGTAGAAAGTGGTGAAGAAGCACTGGAGATTTTACCAGTATTTCGTCCAGATATTATTTTGCTGGATATCATGATGCCTGGAATTTCAGGCTATGATGTCTGCCAGAAAATTCGTACGGAGTCTAAATACCAGTTTATTAAAATTATTATGGTTTCTGGAAAAGGTATGCTTGAGGAGCGTCTCAAGGGCTATGAAAAAGGAGCGGATGATTATCTCGTAAAACCATTTGATAAAGATGAATTATTAGCAAAAATCAATGTTTTCAAGCGGCTTAAGCGTGTTGAAGAAATTGAAAGCAATCAGTCCAAATTATTGGCATTACTTTCGCATGAAACAAAAACACCCATGAGTGGCATCATAGGCGCAATTGAACTATTGCTTGAGGAAGACATCTCCTCAGAGCATTTGGATATGCTTAAAATTGTGCGCAGTAGTGCGGGTCAGTTAATGGAGTTTATCGAAAAAGTAACATCATTTTATCGGCTGTCACAATCACAGAAGATTGATAAACAATCTGTTAACATATTCCTTTTATTTGATAACTTATTGGACGATCTGCAAGAACAACTGGCAAAAAAACAAATAACAGTTTCATGGCAAAATCGACAGGATTTAAATATTAATGCAGACTGGTTTTATATTCAAGTTGCTGTAAAAAACATTTTAGAAAACGCAATTAAATATTCACCGGAAAATGGAGAAATATGTCTTTCAATTGACAAAGCGTCTGATCTTTGCAACGTCTGTATTTCAGATCAGGGGCCAGGAATTCCATATGAGCATCAGACAGGAATTTTTGAAGCATTTGGTATCCAGGATATAAAACATCATCATAAAGGATTGGGCTTAAGCCTTGCAACATCGCGTTTGATTTTTCAATTGCATAATGGTGATATCAATTGCAAAAGTGAGCCAAATAATGGTGCGACCTTTTGTTTTCAATTACCGATTTACTATGAATAAATAATGTCTGATGACATCAGGTGAAATGTGAAATCCGACAAATTATCAGAGAAAAATTCATTAAACTATGGTATCACTGCCCGAATCCTGTTTTTTACTTTTCTTGGAATGGGAATTCTTGGCATTATATACATGAATGTTTATTATGATACCTACAAAAGACTGCTTGAGACAAAAAATGATCAACACTTGTCACAACTCATCAAACGTGTCATCCATGCAAAAGAATTTACAGGTGCTGGCATGGTTAAACAATTTTCCATGAATCTTGAATCATTTCGTTTTATTGAAGTGTTTGAATCTGTTGATGGCATTGTTCAAAAAGATGAATCTTTATTAAATGCATATATCATAGATACCAATGGGTATGTTCATCATCAAACCAACCCGACCCGCTATATTTCTTTACAGGAAATAGATCTACAAAACAAAAACATGCATCCTGGTTTGATTATTTCTCGTCTGTTTACAAAACAGGGACAAACATTTATAGACTGCTCGATACCCCTCGTTGTTCAATATGATGTCTGGGGAATGCTGAAACTTGTTTTTCATTTAAAATCTGTTGATCGGGAAAAAGATCGTCTGAATGCTCATCTTGGATTTTTGCTGTTTTCCAATATGATATGGCTTTTTGGCATATGGATCAGTGGCATGATTTCTATTGGTATTATCCTTTATATTATCTTGTCTCGTCATTCTCAACGACTCATCCAAATGGGCAGACAACTTGAAACATTCAAACCAGAAGCAGATAATTTGTATACCATGCTTGCATTACGTACCGATGAAACCGGCTTTTTGGCCAGACAAATTTATCAGACCTGTTCACAAATCACCCAAAAGCTCAAAGAAACGCAATCTGAATATAATCAACTCTATGAAAGTTATGAAGATTCTTATAAAATTACAGAAATGACACGGTCTTCTCTACAGGAAGTTCAGGCCGGTCTGAAAGAATGGGAATATCAATGTCGCACGGTTTTTGGGTGCTGTCAGGAATCTGTTCTTTTTATTAGTTGCCAGGGGAAAATTCTGGAAGCCAATAACGCGTTTTTAAAACTTTCGGGTTACAGTTGGCAAGACTTACAAAACATGGCACTTGTAGACTTTATTCCCAAAGACTGGCAGGCAATATTTACCCAGACATTCATGCGTCAAATCCAAACACAGACCCAGATCCAACCCATTGACATTGCAATAAGCTGCAAAGATCATACTTATTTATATCTGTCTATTGCTGGAAGGTTATTATTTAAACATAATACAGATCCGCATAAAATTCTTATTTCCGGAATCGAATTGACATGGAAAAAACAAGCACAATATATGTTAACCGATTTGGAACTTCTGCTGAAACAAGATCTGAAAGATTCATTGGGTCGTGTGATTGGGTTGTCTGAACTGATGGCTGTAAAAACGCAGGTAGGTAAGAAAGATCTCATTGACTGGTCACATATTATCCATCAAAATGCAAGAAAAATACTGGATATGCTTCAACAGGCCCTGGATATTTTTAAAATTGAATCAAATACTTATGCACTAAACTGTCGTCAATGCAATCTGAACCATATATTTCAGAAGCTTATGACAGATTATTCTTCGATATTACTGGCAAGGTCATTGGATATCCAATTCACCATGAACGACGCCCCCTTAACCTGGGATCATGTATTTGAAATATGGGGGGATTGTAATTTATTATATGTCATGTTTAGTCTGTTACTGGGAGATATCATTGAGCAGTCGCCTGATAATCAAAAGATTACAATATCATTACATCAAGAAACAGATTTGCATATCAGTATTCAATGTCAGGCACCATTACCTGAAAATACATTAAATAATTTTTTTGTTCGACCCGCCGATGCATCAAAGCAACACAAAGGCGCATATACAGCCATGCTGATTGCAAAAGCCCATGGTGGTACATTAGGCATTCTGTCCAGCACAGCTCAGTCGACAAAGTTTATATTAATTCTTCCAGATAACAAATCCAATACGATCAACGATACAAGTACATACACCAAACGAATACTCATTGCTGATGACAGCCAGAACAATCATTTGCTTATGGATTATTATTTGTCGGAGTATGACGACTGGCTGAAGGTTTATGCCAATAATGGGCAAGAGGCTGTGGAACATTTTCAGGAAATGTCTTATGATACAATATTGATGGATATTGAAATGCCCGAATTGGATGGTATTTCAGCGATCAAAGCCATTCGAGAAATTGAAAAAAATATGACACAACGTACACAAAAGCCATCACAAATTCTGGTAATGACCGCTGATACATCGGATGAGACACGCGCAAAGGTGATTCAGGCAGGTGCAGATGATTTGCTTGAAAAGCCCATTGATGCAGAGCATCTTATTGATATGATTAAGAAATAAAAAATTTGAAATATTATCATAACCTTCGTTCAAATATTGATCAATAAAACACATATGATATGACAGGCGCAATTTTTGCAAGCTCTGTCATTATGCAAATCAAAATACATCACATACTTACCTTTATCTGTGTCATTGTCACAGCAACGATTCTGGTATTTCCGGACAGGCACTATATTATTCAAATGCTGATTGAAAGCGGGCGTCTTGAGATTGCCCGAAAATATATTAACAGATTTACCGAAAAAAAACCTGATGATGCAATCTTGTATATCATGTTATCTGATATCTATCTGATTGAAGGAAGGGCTAATAAAGCCATTGATGTCTTAAAGCCTTTAATGAAAACCAACAATATATCAAAAAAATTACTGTTACGACTTGCCCAACTGTACGAATGGGAACGTAATCCTCAAAAGGCCCTTGTTGTTCTTGAAAGGACCAGTGAGGTCTTTCCTGACGATGCCAGCGTATGGAATCGATTGATTGACTACTATCGTTATCTGGGAATGAATCAAAAAGAAGTCAACGCAATCGTTGAACTTTCCCGACTGAATCATCAAATTCAAAAAAATGATCTGGTGTTATCTCTCATTGATAAAAAAATGTTTGAAATTGCAGGCTTGCATAAAAAGTCCCCTGATATAATGTCAGCATTTTTGCTCAGTAAATTGAATGTCGTTCGAAACAACTATGCGGATGACATAGCCAGTAATGATATTTCTCAAAAAAAGAAACAGGAAGTTGAAGAATTTACAATGATGCGCATTATTGAGTTGTATGTTTATTCGGATCTTCTTGATGAAATCAAGTCTTTTGCCAGTAAACTGGATCGACAGTTTCATACAAAACAAAAATTTCGTTTGACGCTTATAAATGTGATGCGGTGGGCAGATATGGATGATAAAGCGGTTGCTTATCTATGGGAATTGCACGAAAAGAATCCAAATCAAACTGTATTTCTTGAACAAATTGTTAAAATATCTCGTGAAAATGGTGAGTTACTGACTGCAATCAATGCCCTTGAGAAATTATTGAAGATGCGTCCTAATGATCAGGATTATGGCAATCAAATCGCAAAATTATATATTGAATCTGAACAATATACCGATGCCGTGCAATTATACAAGCAATTCATGACTCAATTTCCCAAACAGGGCTATGCCGCATTGTTTTTGGAAGCTGCACTCAGCAGTGGCAATAAAGCTCTCATGATGGAAGCTGTTCATGAGATTGAGTCTATGCCAGATATCCCCCCTGCAACAATGAAACAACTGGTTGAAATTTATCTGGGACTCGAAAAAATTCAGATGGCATTTAATATCAGTCTGAAATACCTGTCCGCAACAGATCATCCTGAAAAAATCGATTTGAAAAAAACACTTGAAATTGCCATTTGGACAAACAAGCCCAATAATATTCGTTCTGCCATATCATTGATGAATAAACATTTGAAAGACGATCCCGAATTAATCATTCTTTGTGGTGATGCTTATCTTGCATTGAATCAACCTCAAGATGCTTTTCTGCTTTATGGAAAACTGACGCATCTGAAGCACCAGGAGAGAGATTTCATGCTGAAATACATGGATATCGCCAGCTACACACAGCGTCCTGAAATGATGTCATCAGCAGCCTTGACAGCAGCCAGATTATCTCAACGGGATTATCTTGTCATTGAAAAAAGTGTGCAATTACTCCAATGGACAAATCAAGCAGGCAAGGCATTCGATATATATCATAAATGGTTTCAGAAATATGGAGGAACTGCAATTCAAGCACAAAAGCTGCTCACATTGGCCAGAGAGAGTGGCGATCCTGTTAAAATGGGAAAGGCAGTTGAGATTATGCGGACACATGTAACGCGTGATCCCAAAATTCAACTGACCATTGCAAAGGAAGCGATTGCCAGCGGATTAACTCGTGAAGCGATTTTTGCCTATGAAGCCTATCTCAGACATGAACAAAATAATGCTGATATTCAACGAAAACTGGCAGATTTGTATGTCGCAGATGGACAAACTGAAAAGGCCTTTCATTTGTATCGTCAATTGTTTGAAAAATTTCCAAAAGATTCAACCATTCGTGAAAAATTGATTCAACTGGCTGGATGGACTAAAAATGCATCTGCCATTGCCTACCTCGTTGCAGAAAAAGCCAATGCAGCACCATCAGATTATTCATTACAGGTTGAAGCAGGTAATGCCTGTATTGCTGCAGGTCAAACCAAAGACAGCACAAAATTTTTTGAACGTGCATTGAGAATCATGCCCGGCAATTTGGATATTCGTCGGAAACTGGCCCAATACTATGGATGGCTGGAGCAATACGATGATCGTATTCGTGTTCTGGAATCCATTCAAAAATATGGTCGCCTGACACAAAGCGAGCGTATTCAAATTGCTCAGTCGGCAATGGATAGAAAACAACATGGTAAAGTCATATCATTGTTAGTGCCCCTGTTAAAAAGGAAACTGCTTACAGAAACATCAGGCATACTTCTTGCGCAGGCATATCAGCAAAAAGGACAACATGCCAGCGCAATTCAAATCTATGAACAACTTGCAATACTATATCAGGATGACTCACAACTGTTGGCCAAAATAGGGAATCAAATACTGTGGATTCAAAATCAGGATATGGCACTTTCATTTTTCAGGAAATCACTGGCACGCGATGCCAACAATCTGGACGCGCTCAAAGGAAGTGCACAAATTTATGCATGGAAAAATGATTCTGATAAGGCGGTTCGATTCTTTCATCGCTATCTGAAATTCAAGCCAGATGATTACGAAGTTCGGTATCAACTGGCCGAGTTGTTTTATGCAAAAGGTCAAAAACAGGACGCCTTCAAGCATTATCAAAAAGCACTGGCATTGATCAACCGACAAAAAAAGCTCGCACAGGTAGCAACCGAATAAATATGGCAGATACAATCAAATCCCCATACATTTTTATCTTGTTCAGCATCATATACTTTATAACAGGTGTTTCCCCATCCCAGGGCCTTGAAATGACATTACAATGGCATATGCCCAAAATAGATAAAACCAGAGTCAAAACAATTGCGAAGCCAGTGAAACTTCAACCAGAAATAACGATTCAAATATATGAGAAACAAATAAAATCCATTGAACCACAAAACCAGATATCGTCTTTTGGCAAGATGCAAATGAATTTAATTCAGGCAAGAATTTTCGCCAGAAAAGGACTCTATCCAGCATCAATGAACATTTATGAACAGCTCATCAGGCAATACCCAAACGCCTTGGATATTCGAGCCGATTATGCAGATGTTCTTCTGGAGTATGGCAATTATGAGATTGCAAAAGTACAAATACAGCATTTGTTAAATCATAAATCGTTTGAGTTGCGGGGGCTTCAAATGATGGCTGTATTATATGATCGAATCAATCTGCCATCCTGGACGTTCCCTATATATGATAATTTACTCAGTCAGTATCCCAATAACTATGCCATCTGGATGGATTATGCCAATCAACGAACAAAAGCCGGACATTGGCAAAAAGCACTTGATGCTTATACGCGCGTACTTGAAAATGATCCGGAAAATATTTACGCACTCCGAGGTGTTCACAATATTCTGCGTGAAAAACGACCTGCACTGCATGCACAATTTGTTCAATATTCCGGATCTGATGGCACAGTTCGGAGGCATCACCAGTATACATGGCGATACACCCTGACAAAAAAATTAACCTTTAGAGCACTAATTGATAATATCAATATAGATATTCCTGAAGACCTGAACATATTGTCACAGAATATTCATCAAATAACAATGGAAATCAATAAAAAATTGGCATCAAATCTTGTATTTACCGGACGGATATTTTATTATTCCGGTCCAGTCAGTGATATTTCTGTGTATGGCGCGCTTTCTTATCATTTGTTATCTGATACTGTTTTTCAAATATCGTATATGGGGCCATCAGCATGGTTTGACCCAATTCAAGCGATGGAGAATGAAGGCCGGTTTGAAGAATACCAGGTAATGGTATCATCGCAATTATTTGAAAAATTTCGATTAAATTCCTCACTTGCATTTCGCAAATATTCGCTCGAGCAAAATGATACTGGTAACACCAATAATTGGCAGAATCACACACAAAAAAATCATTCATACCGCAAACATATCAATTATGGGGATCGTCTGGGTATTCATATGGATATATCCAGACGTATTTTGTATAAACCAGATACAACCTTAATCATGGGATTCGATCAAGGGAAGTTTTCATATAACTCTGACAATATGGATGTACCAATGGTGCTGAAAGAAAATGCATATTCATTCAGCACATATATACAAGATCAGCCTTTTAGTCGGTTAACCTGTTATTTATCTGCTGGATATCGTTGGGATAACAGCCGATCTCTTTCCGGAATTTTTGTTAATCCAGGCATGGGATGGCAGTTTACTTCACAATTTCAAATTAATTTTTCTTATTCCTGGTCAAGTGAGTCTACTGGAGTTGTACAAGGAAGCACACAGACTTACCTGATGAATGGAATGATTATATTTTAACAGATCAACGTCCTGACAAAAAAATGAACACACCGCAAAATAATTCCAAAATATTTATGATCATGCTCAAAATGAATGTTTTTTTCAATAAAAAGCATGCAGAATGGTTTTTAATTCTTGGTACTGGAAGTATCATATTGAGCATCAATATATTCTTCTTTCCAGATATCCCTGGTTTTTTAGGTGTCAAACCAAATCCTTACTGGATTATCATTCTTGCAACAGCAACAGGTTTTGGATTTCGAGCAGGAATTTTTGCAGGTCTTACGTGTACAGTTTTTGTTATTGGATATTTCTGTGTTGAGATGCACATCAATCATGTTTGGGATATCGTGCTATTATTTAAAAAATCAGAAATTTTTGGTCAATTCCTGTTATTCGTTGGTGGCGGGGCTATTATTGGTGAGGTACGCGAAGTTAAAAATCGTAAAATCAGAGAACTTGAAATGGAATACGAAGATTTGGATGATGCGCATGAGCAGCTCATAAAGGCTTACGATCAACTCAGTGAAGTCAATAAAGAAGTAGGGGCTCGCATTACGGGTACAGAAACGACTTTATTGAAGCTGTATCAGGCAGAGCAAAGCTTAAAATCACTTAGAGAACGAGATATTTATCCATCAGTGATCGAAATTTTAAAAGATTTTATTGGTGTGGAGGCATGCTCGATTTATCGTTTACATGATAATAAATTGCAAATGACCGCCAGACTCAATGATAATAATTTGCGTATTCAAAAAAGACGAAAGGGTTTTATTATCATGAAAAAGGCGATCAAAACAAAAGAAACCATCAGCAGGTTTAATCATCCGGGCATCATTATTTGTGCGCCATTTATGGATACCTCAAATCAGGTTATTGGATTGATCAATATTGAAAAAGTCCCCAAAATGAAAATGAATCCGCAGACTGTTCGAATGACAACCTTAATTGCTCAACAA
>Ga0272440_1001106_pt1 | contig 22470 bp, 12 predicted proteins | sample SSMMMBAug17_FD_192440 | JGI IMG/M metagenome (GOLD analysis project Ga0272440, IMG submission 192440) | Marine sediment archaeal communities from Little Sippewissett salt marsh, Falmouth, MA, United States - SSM-MMB-Aug17 | ecosystem: Environmental > Aquatic > Marine > Wetlands > Sediment ...
AATAAGATGAAATAACGACACTTTAAATTCATCTTATTCATCTTATTCAGTGTAATCATGGTTCAGAAACGAATCAAAAAATATTGAATAATGAGGAACTTATTTTCCGAGCATTCCTAAGTAATATTTTCCCAGGGCGTTGCCTGGGCTGGCATATAAACAACTTTCAGAACTAAGAAAAATGCAACCTTTTTTAAAATGCGCCCTCTGAGAAACTAGATGATAAATGCCATGTTATTCAATGAAAATAAATAGTTCATCAATAATACAAATATATAAGTTATTTTTGATTTGATCAAGAAAAAAACTTTATCAATATTATTATTACTGTTGTAAGAAGGTACTGAATATGTTATCCTTGTTACATTTAATAAATAATATATCAAATGACTTTATCGTTCAGAAATGCGGGTTCCCCGAAAAATTAAAAAGTATGACAATTGAAAATTTCATGCAGTTGTCAAAAAGTAAGGCGATCTTATGCAACCTAATATCAAAAAAAAAATCAACCAATTAATTTCGATAGCAGTCAATAGTATGAATGAGGGTAAACATGATGCTGCTATCAAGATACTGACAAAAGTAATTCAATTTCGTCCGAATGATTCAAATCTTTATTATAATCGTGGTCTTGCCTATTATGGCAAGAAAGATTATGCTCAGGCAATTGATAATTATTCTCGAGCCATTCGGATAAACCCTGATTTTGACAAGGCATACAACAATCGTGGACTTGTGTATTTTGAGCAGGGCAATCATGACTGGGCCATTGAAGACTATCACCAGGCGCTGAAAAAAAATCCTGAATTTGATAAAGCTTACTATAACCTTGGTGTCGCATATTATCTGAAAGGAGATAACAAAAATACCCTCACCTATTTTGCAAAAGCCATTCAGTTTAATCCCAATTATGACAAAGCCCATTATAATCTTGGTGTCGCCTACCTGGAAAAAGGAGACCATATTACAGCGATTCGACATTATAGCCGAGCGATTGCGTGTAATAAGAATAATGAACATGCATTTTTTAATCGTGGGGTCTCATATGCGAACATTGGAAAAACAAAGGAAGCCTATAGCGATTATTCATCAGCTATCAAAATAAATGACCGCTATTATAAGGCATACAACAATCGAGGTATAGTTCTAGCCAAATCTGGCCAGATTCAACTCGCGCACGCAGATTTTTCTAAAGCAATTGCTTGTAAAAACAAAGATGAAAAGGCTTTTTACAATCGAGGGTATGTTAATAAAAAACGAAATCAGATTGATGATGCTTTCAAAGATTTCTGTGAGGCAATGAAACTGAATTCCAAAAGCCCGAATGTAAAACATGCCTTTCAAAATTTTACACAAATGAGTCTTTCAGGAGATTCCGCTCGTCAACATGTTGGTCTTATGTACCAATACCAGGGTGAAAACAAGAAAGATATTATCAAACTATCAAAGAAAGTTAAGCTTGAAGGCGATGAGACATATGTAATTTATAATCGTGGATTGCTCTACTATTGTCATAATGAAAATAAAGACGCTGCGGTTTCTTTCTCCAAAGTCATTCAAAACAATCCAAAAGATGATCGAGCATTCAATAATCGCGGAACAGTTTTTTTTAATGCCGATGAAATTGAAGCTGCTTTTAAGGATTTTTCAACGGCCATATCGATTAATCCAGATAATAATAAGGCATTGTTTAATCGCGGCTTGTTGTTATGTCAAAAAGGTCATTTAAAAGAAGGCGTTTCAGACTATTTAAAAGCATTGCATTCAGATCCCAAAAGTGCTGTTCTCAATTTTAATATTGCATTGGCTTTTTATTATCAAGGAGATCCGGAGACAGCGATTGAATATTTTTCAAAATCTATTCGATTAAATCCTGATAACGATAAAGCATACAATAATAGAGGCGTCGCATATTTTAATCTGGGCAATATGGATCAGGCACTTCGCAATTATGAAAAAGCTATTTCAATTAATTCCAAAATTGCCAAACCATACTATAATCGGGGGCTGGTGTATGCCAAAGAAGGAAATGTCGCTCAATCAGTCAATGACTTTTTAATGGCGATGAAATATCCAAAAGGAACTGAAACATTCAATATGGGTGTGGTTTATGGTTTTCGAAGAAAAAAAGAAAAACTGGCTGACTAATTCTTTTTGGTTTATTCGATATTTGTTATAGGAGGCTCTATGAATACAGCCCTACCTACTCCAAACATACATAATCAGGATGTCCCATTTTTTGTTGAGTCTGTCACACGACGAGACAATGAGAAAGGCTTGGATGATAAGAATGTTGACATGGCCAAGCTTCCTATTATTAATCAATCCCCCCTTTTTGATATGGAAAAAAGTTCTTATGATGGCATGTACGTCACTGAAGAAGAATACTGGTCCAAGTATTATGAGATGTCTGATGTGTCGTTGGAATGGAATAATGGTATACTGGAGGAAAAACCAATGCCTGATAGAGAATCATTTGAGTTGTATTCCTGGTTATGGAGATTGTTAACAGAATATTTTGATAACTTTAATGAAGGTATGCTGATTGGTCTTGAAACCGGGTTCAAGTTGACTTTTGATAATCACACAAGTATTCGAAAACCCGATCTTGCATTTATTCATAAAGATAATCCCAATCAGATGGCGCCTTTTGAACGAACGTATCATGGCTGTTTTGATATTTGTTTCGAATTTATATCAGATTCAGATAAATCAGCGATAGAGAGAGATACTGTTGTCAAAAAGCATGAATATGAAAAATTTGGTGTGAAAGAGTACTACATTCTTGATCGTATTGGTGATGAGACGGCTTATTATTATTTAAACTCAAAGGGACTTTATCAGGCATTAAAACCGGATAAAGACGGTGTAATCCATTCAACAATTCTTGAAAAATTTAGATTCAGGGAAGAGGATCTGTATAACCGGCCAAAAATGATTAGTTTAGTGAATGATAATGTCTATCGTGATTTCGTTATGATGGCGTACCAAAAAGAAAGAAAAGCTCGTAAAGAATCTGAAAAACTAGAAAAATTAGCTAAAGTTAAAGCTGAAAATGCCAGAATGGAAGCTGAAAATGCCAGAGTGGAAGCGAACAATGCCAGAATGGAAGCTGAAAATGCCAGAGTGGAAGCGAACAATGCCAGAATGGAAGCTGAAAATGCCAGAATGGAAGCAAAAAACGCGATCGAAAAAGCACAATCAGCAGAATCTTATGCTGAAAAAGAAAAATATCGTGCAAACCAGGCTGAAATGAAAATTCAACACTTAGAACAAGAACTTGCCAGACTCAGATCCTGATTAATGTGTGAATGCTCCTTTTTTTATTTGATTTTATTTCATTTTTTTTTAGGCATGATTATTGCCACATTAATTGTTGACCTTTTCCTAAAAAAAAGATAAATAAGTTATTTGGCTTCTTAAAAATTCACGAAGCATTTTCTTTTTAGGTAAGTGCACAACGATTTAATAAAGACACATACCTGAATTGAAAGTATTAAAACAAAAAATTCTCAAGAGTCAACGATTAAAAACTAAGGAACGTTCTGAAAATAAGTTCCCCATTAAATAAATGTTCACTCAGTTTTTTGAACCATGATTACACTGAAAAAGATGAATAAGATGAAATAAAGATACTTTAAATTCATCTTATTCATCTTCTTCAATGTAATCATGGTTCAGAAACGAATCAATCAATATTGAATAATGAGAAACTTATTTTCCGAGCATTCCTAAAGAAATAAACGAAAACAATTAGACATTGATCAACATTTCGGTCAGAAAGGGTTGTTCCTTAATACACATCGTTGGGCAACCTTCTGTAAATCCACGAACTGTTGAAACAAGAACGTTTGCATAACCTGACAGTCATGGGGTTGAGTCCTAAAAAAAACGAAATAACGATCAATGACAATATGATTAAATAACGATATTCAAATGAGTCGCAAATTTCTTATGGAGATTCACTCCTTCGCAGAGTAAGGAATTGAGCACCCATAGATTGTGTGTCATCAAACTTGAACATCAAGGAAAAGAATGGGAAAAAGTGAACATGGAAGGAATAACTAGCTGGAGAGATGAAAATTATGGAAGCGCATCAGTGAAAAAAACTGTATCGTATCGGTTTTTCTGCTTATGCATAACATTCGCAAGTGTTTGGATGTTTTTTCTGGGAATCAGTGTTGGCAGAAATACCTGTCCAGTTCAGTTTGATACTGAACCGATCATGCAACAACTTTCCCAGTGGATTGAATCTGATGTCAAAAAACAAAATGACTATGTGCATCGAGTGAACAGTCAGGAAAAAAAGCCTGAGATGAACTTTTTTGAGGCATTGAAAAATTCAAATGTAGATTTGATTCCGCATGCACAGAAAGAAAAACAGACCCAACGTATTTCAGAAGTCATTCCGGAAAAAAGACAGGTCCAAAGTAGTTCAGAAATCATTCCGAAAAAGAAAATGACAACCAAGCGGTCGACCAAAAAAAGAACCAGAGGGCATTTTGCATTATCTACTGAGACAGATAATTCAGAATTATCTGATCGTGTAACCCTGCAAACAGCCGCTTTGAAAAATGCGCATGCTGCAGTTGAAATGGCAAAAAAGCTCAAAAGAATGGGATTTCCTGCATACACTGCGAGTATTAATCTGCCACAAAAAGGTTTATGGCATCGCGTGCGTGTAGGGACATTCTCATCAATTGACCAAGCCAGACAAATGAAAGTTTGTTTAAAGAAAAAAAATATTGATTCTATTATTGTCCCATTTGTTCGGGGCGATGATTATAATTTTGCCAATGCAAAAGAACATATTTCATATCCTGAATCATGACAAAAGGAGGTATTTATGGCAATTACTAACAAAGACATTCAGCATATTGCAGAACTGGCACGATTAAATCTGGCAACAGAAGAAATTGAAAAATTCACGAATCAGTTTGATAATATTTTAAATTATATGGATAGACTTAACCAGGTGGATACAAACCATGTTTCACCCATGAGCCATCCCAGTGAGATGATCAACGCATTTCGTGATGATATTGTCGTGCCATCAATTCCTACAGAAACCGCCCTTTCTAATGCCCCAGAAAGAGATGAAAACGCTTTTATCGTACCGAAAGTAGTAGGATAACTAACAGAGGAACATAAATAATCTTCGTTCCTTATAAACATATACGGGTATTATTATGGACAAAAATCTGACTTTCTATGGATACAACCTCTCAAAAGACATACAGGCTACATTTAAAGAAAAGTTACAAGAAGCTGACTTAGCATCTGTTAAGATGACCCTCAATGATGATAAAAAAGTCTCTGAACCCAAAATTGAGATTAGCCCTACCGATTTATTACGATTCATAGACCTGTTTTGTCAAAAAAGAAATGACATTCAGGAAATGGAAACAAAGTTAGATCTGTCATTAAGACGTGCTGCACAGTTAAAAAAGAATTTTCAACAAGCAGATACAGCGAAAAGCCATTTCTTTGCCAACATGAATCATGAAATTCGGACACCTTTAAATGCAATAATAGGCATGACCGATTTGCTTATGGATACGACTTTAGATGCAGAACAAACTGAATTTGCAGAATCTGTTAGAACAGCATCAAAAAGTCTTTACTATTTTGTCAATGAACTTCTTGATTTTTCAAAACTAGAAAATGAAAATCTGGATCTAGAAATGATAGATTTTGACTTTCGGGTTGCCATTGAGGAAGTTGTTGATACTTATACAGCACGTGCCTTTTCAACAGGTTTAGACTTTACCTGCATGATTGACCATCGTATTCCGCCCATTCTTTATGGTGATCCTGCGAGATTGCGCCAGATTCTTTCGCATTTGACAGATAATGCAATTAAATATACCGAAGCCGGTTGGGTTTCTATTGATGTCAGGTATGTTCGTGAAATTGATCAATTTGTCGCCATTCGTTTTGAAATAACTGATACCGGAATGGGAATCAATCCGGAAAATTTGAAGGCCATCCTTAATCCTTTTACCCAGGCTGATGGCAGCCTTACACGTAAACATGGCGGGATTGGAATGGGATTGACAATATCCCGAAAGTTGATTGAATTGATGGATGGCACTTTCGATATTTCATCAAATGATGAGACAGGTACCACTGTTACCATCCATTTGACATTTGAAAAGCAAAAAAAGAAATCTGAGAGCCCTGGACATTTTGGAGAACTGTCAGATAAACACTTTTTAATCGTTGATGAAAGTGAAACCAATCGACATGTACTTCGAGAAATGCTTCGCTTATGGTCTTCTAGTTATGAAGAGGTTGAAAATGCCAAAGATGCCATACAAGCTTTAATGGCAAATGATAAAAAATACGATGCTGTTATCCTGGACATGAAATTACCAGACATGAATGGCATTGATTTTATTCAACATATCAAAAAGAGCCAATCCCTTAAGCATATCAAAACATTGATTATTACATCATCCGGTCAGAGGGGAGATGCGGCGAAATTAAAAGATATGGGAGTGTCGGGTTACCTTACCAGGCCGATTCGTCACGCGGTTTTACATGGTGCATTGTCAGAATTATTTGATACGTCCGATAAGACCACACCCAAAAAAGAAAATTTAATTACAAAATATTCTGTTCAAGAAAATAAAAAACGTCGGATGAAAATTCTCCTTGTTGAAGACAGCATTGTGAACCAACAGATCGCAACCAAAATAATTGAAAAAATGGGATTTCGAGTGGATATTGCATCAAATGGAGAAGAAGCCATTACCGCACTTGCAGGGGCAGCCTATGATATTGTTTTCATGGATGTACAGATGCCTGTTATGGATGGCATTGAAGCAACCCGACTCATTCGAAAAGGCATTCGCAAGACACGTAATCCAGACATTCCAATTATTGCAATGACTGCCCATACCCTTCCAGGTATTCAAAAACAATTTCAAGAAGTGGGAATGAATGGAACAATTATCAAGCCCATACATCCTGAAAGAATTCTAAAGTGTATTAAAGAACATGATTCTTCAATTGCTTCAAAAAAAGAACTTATCCCAGAATCTGTTCCGAATGACATCGCTTCTAAGACACAAGAGAATATCACTTCAGCCGATGATATCCTTACCCATCCAGATCCCATTCCTACCCATAAAATTGATGATACGAATAACGATGCTGACCGCCCAGGATCTGTTATAGACTCGGCTTCTGATAATGAAATTTCTGATAATGAAAGGGTTACTGATACTGACCCGACAATTATTTATGATAGAGCCTCGTTACTTAAACGCCTGGATGGTGATGAGGAGCTTTTTCAAGAAATCATATCGGATTTTTTAAATGATATTCCAGAGTTGACAAATACGCTAAAAATGGCGATTGAACAAAATGATTACAAAACCATTGCATTTATTGCATTTACAATAAAAGAAGGGGCCACAGATATTTCAGCAGAACCGATTGTGAAAATATGCAATCAACTTAAAATTGCATGTAAATCTCAAGACATGCAAACGATAAAAGAATTACACCAATCACTTCAAGTATTTATTCAGCGGTTAAAAGAGGCAGTATCAAAAAAGGAACCAGAAAAAAAGCTTTCGATTCTGGTCGTTGAGGATGAACCCACCAACCAGAAACTAATGAAACAAATCCTAAAAAAGAAAAACTATTCGTTCACAATTGTCGGAAATGGTCATGATGCAATTAAGCAAATGAAACAATCGCATTTTGATTTAATCATTATGGATGTTCAGTTGCCGGGCATGGATGGTATGGAAACGACGAAACGCATTCGATCTATCGAGCCGGGGATTATCAACCCTGATGTTCCTGTAATTGCAGTGTCAGCCCATGCCCTTAAGGATGATAGAATTCTTTTCAAAGCTTCTGAAATGGATGACTTCATTGAAAAACCCATTCAACAAGAACTTTTATACAATAAAATAGAGTACTATATGACAAAACAACAACCCGCAAAAAAAGCTATCATATTTGATCGTGAAGAATTGATGGATCGCATTGGAAATGATCAATCCATTTATAAAAGCACGGTGCGTTTTTTTAAAACGCATGTCGCCGAATTGTTAGCTCAGATTAAATCAGCTGTTGAGGAAAAAAATAATACTGAAGTCAAAAATATTGCCCATACCCTCAAAGGGGTTACTGCAAACATGTCTGCAAAAGAAATGTCAGCAACTGCCCTTGAATTAGAAAATACAGGCAATGAGAATAAAATGGACCAGGCGACTCACATTCTTGATCAGCTTAACAAACAATTTGAAGCTGTGCAGAAATGTTTTTAATCAGGAGAAACGAATAACCATGAAACGTTTATCATCACTCAAACCCTACCAGACAGAAACCAGTCCCTGCAAAATTAAATTGTCATCCAATGAAAATCCTTTTGAATTGCCTGCATCATTAAAAGAAAAAATTCTTTCAAATTTGGATGGCGTTGCTTTTGGTCGATATCCTGACCCGACATCAACACGGCTAAAAAAACTGATTGCCCAATACATGAATATTTCACCCGATCACATTGTCCTTGGGAATGGCTCAGACGAGCTGATTCAATTGTTAACAATAATTGCGGCAAACTACAATCAGTATGTGATGTACCCCATGCCCACCTTTCCAATGTATCAAGTTGCTGCTGATATCGTTGGACGGCCAAAACTTGAAGTCCCTTTAAATCAAGAATTTGAACTTGATTTCAGTCCTATTTCAAAAGAACAACTTAAAAATACTGGCCTGGCTTTTTTTGCGCGTCCAAACAATCCCACTGGAAATTCATTTTCCCTGGATATGATAGAATGGATTGCAAACCAGGGCATTTTTACTGTTATTGATGAAGCCTATATCGATTTTTCCCAAAAGGCCCATTGTATCGACATGGCTGTTAAAAGTGATCATATTGTCATTCTGCGTACACTGTCTAAAATCGGGCTGGCAGGAATTCGGTTGGGTATTTTAATTGCGCGACCTGATATTGCTCAAACAATTGATTCTGCGAGAATGCCATTTAATATAACCTATCCAACACAGATTATTGCTGAAACAGTTCTTTCAGAGGGCTTGACAGAAATCAACAGCCAGATTAAAACAATTATTTCTGAACGAAATCGATTATTTGAGGCAATGAATGCATATTCGAGCATTGAAGTTGTGCCTTCTGATGCCAACTTTCTATTTGTTAAAGTTAAAAATGCAGATCAGGTCCATCAAGATTTAATTTCCAAAGGAATATTAGTTCGCAACATGAGTAAATATGCATCTTTAAAAAATTACTTGCGCATTACAGTTGGAACACCTCAGGAAAATAGCATTTTTTTAAAAACTTTCGATCACCTTTATCATGAATAAGGAATCCATTCATGCAACGTACAAAACAGCTTTTTCTTTTTGTTATCCAGTGCATTTTATTCTTTATTCTAAGCATTCAAAATGCATCAGGTATTGGCATTGTTGAACAACTTCGCTCAACAACCCATGAGCTCAACCAACCTTCAGTAGACACCCAAATTCAGGTGACATGGCACATACCGGCAGGATATACTCAGGTCAATGGCTATTATTATGTATTTGATAACAATCCAACACATACCTTTACAGAATTGAACACATCGGGCATTCAATTTGGCAATCATTACGATGCCAGCAGTCCAATATTTAACAATGTTGATGACGTGGCCTACTATTTTCATATCGCAGCTGAAGATACTTCAGAAAATATTGGCCCAACGACGACTTTGGGGCCATTTAGAATTGATACCATTGCCCCAAAAAATGGTATGATTGAAGTTCCTGATGTGATTTTCAATGATTCGATTACGTTAACCCTGGGTGCTACTGATGCGAGAGAAATGTTTATTAGCAACATTGGCTATGGCAAAGCCGGAACATGGGAATTATATGACACAAACCGACAATGGATCGTAACACCAGAAAGAGGCATAAAAATTATTTATGTTCAATTTCGTGATGAGGCTGGCAATATCGCCAATTGTTCAGCGACCACCCGTGTCGCTTTTCAACAGATAGCGCTTCATGAAGGGTGGAATTTGATTAGCTATGCGACAGATCGTTGTTTTTATGTGGGTTCAAAACCTGACCTTTCCTGGAATAATGACATTATTTATGAACAGGTAACAGATATTGGTGATGTATTTGAGAGTATTGCCAATTCTTTTTCAATTGTTCATGGATTTGATACATCCCCCAGAACTTACAATCCCCTTAACCCATTCGCTACGAATATGAAATACATGGCACCTGGCTATGGCTATTGGATTAAAGTCAATGATTCAGCACCTTTTGATGAAAATGGATATATTTACCTTGAAATGGGTGGAAAAGCCCTTGAGCACCTTACGATGCCGCTCAACCCTGGCTGGAACCTTATTGGCTACACAGCCAATAAGGTTCGTTACACAGGTTCAATTCCTGATGCCCCTTTTCCAGACAATCCGGAAAAAATTCAGGTAGCAAATATTCTCGATGATCTATTCTGTTCTATTCATGAGGATCTTTTAATGGTTCAGGGATTTGATACAGAACCCCGTGCCATGAATCCAGAAAATGAAATTGCCAGTAATATGAAATATGTGGGACCAGGGTATGGCTATTGGATAAAAATTAAAGAAGACAGTCAGGATGTCCAGTTGGATTGGAATGCCTGCAAATAAGCGCAAAGAAATATTGCTGTTTTTTTATTTCCGGTTGCGTGTCTAGATGTAAACCGCAATTTGAATGAAACCCAAATTGCAGGTCAAACCGAAATCAAGATTATGAGCATAACCAATGTAGGGGCGAACCTTATGTTCGCCCTCGAACAATTGTAGTTAATTGATTTTTGTTCGAGGGCGAACATAAAGTTCGCCCCTAAGAATTATTGAAACAATTACGTTTGCCTTAACCTGACGGCAATGAGGTTCGCCCATACATTGGTTTTGCTCATAGGCTTAATTTCAGCTTGACCTGCAATTTGGGTTTCACTCCCGCAATTTCGTACCTCGAATATACGTTTGTTACCGAATTTACAATATTATCGGTTGAAGAATAATTCAAATTGTGGCATATTGCCAAATCGATGCAAGTTGAGTTCTTGCAGATTTTCAAGGAGGATGGAATAAATTTATGTCCAAGAAAACGTCTAAAAAGATAAAAGAGACAGATGGTACCCCGATACCTAATCATGATCAAATAGATTATAAAGAATTATCCCCGACAGAAGCAACTGATGTCGCTTTTTCAGATACGCAACCTATTTTACCATTGTTTGATGTCGCATTGTTTCCCAAGATGGTATTACCACTGGTTGTTATGCAAAAAGATTCGGTGCTGCTTGTTGATGAAGCCATGAAAAAAGACAGAATCATTGGATTTATGGTGGCGAAAAAACAGGAAATGCAGGAAAAATACGCCTCAGCTGATATTTATAATGTGGGTACAAGTGCTGTTATTCTAAAAGTCGTAAAATCCAAAGAAGGTACACAAATACTTGTTCAAGGGAATCATCGAATCCAGATTTCCAAATATGTTCAATACAAGCCCTATATGAAAGCTGAGGTCTTCAAAATAGAAGAAGATAGCACGACGAATATTGAAATAAAAGGCATGATGAGTGGATTAATCACAGTATTCAGCAAAATTGTTGAGCTTTCACCGGTTCTTCCCAAAGAATTTGCTGCCATGTCTCAATCAATTGCAGAGCCTGGCACGCTGGTTGATATGGTCATTTCCACATTAGGATGCCCCATTGAAGATAAACAAAAAATTTTGGAAACCTTTGATATCAAAAAACGATTGCAAGAAGCCATGCGAATTATTAATGAACAATTTGAAATTGCTAAACTGGGTGACAAAATTCAACGTCAAGCGAAAGTCGATATTGATAAGTACCAACGAGATTATTTTCTCAAGCAACAATTAAAGGCAATTAAGCAGGAGTTGGGTGAAACAGAACAGGACAATATAGAAGTTCGAGAATATCGAACAAAAATTGAAAATACAAAAATGCCTCAAGAGGCGAAAAAAGAAGCTGATCGTGAAGTGACACGACTTGAAAAAATGCATCCATCATCATCAGAATACACAGTATCATCAACATACCTGGACTGGCTGATCAGTTTACCCTGGTATGAATCCAGCAAAGATAATGTGGATATCACTAAGGCCAAAAAAATTCTGAACCAGGATCATTATGGCTTGGACAAGGCTAAAAAAAGAATCATTGAGTACCTTGCTGTTCGAAAACTAAAAAAAGACCCCAAAGGTCCTATTCTTTGCTTTGTCGGACCTCCTGGTACTGGCAAAACCTCTTTAGGACGTTCTATTGCCCGTGCATTGGACCGAAAATTCTACCGCATATCTCTTGGCGGTGTTCGGGATGAGGCGGAAATTCGAGGGCATCGTCGTACCTATGTGGGGGCGCTTCCAGGACGGATTATTCAAGGAATTCGTCGGGTCGAAACCAATAATCCTATTTTTATGCTGGATGAAATTGACAAGATTGGCACAGATTTTCGGGGAGATCCATCAGCAGCATTATTGGAAGTTCTTGATCCGGAACAAAACCAAAATTTTTCAGATCACTACCTGGATGTTTGCTTTGATTTAAGTAAAGTGATGTTCATTACAACGGCCAATATTTTAGAAACCATTCCCTCTGCACTAAAAGATCGGATGGAAATAATTCGTCTGTCTGGTTATATGCTGGATGAAAAAATTAAAATCGCTGAAAAATATTTAATCCCCCGCCAACGCAAAGAAAATGGGCTGGAAAAGGATCACATTCGATTTACACCCTCGGCAATCAAAAAAATAATTTCCAGTTATACCCACGAAGCCGGGCTGAGAAATCTTGAAAGGGAATTGGCAGCTGTGTGTCGAGGTGTGGCCACCAAAATTGCAACAAATGAGGCAAAATCTTCAACGATTAATATCCCTGCTGTGTATGAATATCTTGGCCCTTTTAAATACTCTCCTGAACTGGCATCACGAAAGCTTGTTCCAGGAGTATGTACAGGAATGGCATGGACAGAAGCAGGGGGCGACATCTTATTCATTGAATCCATTAAAATGAAAGGTAAAAATAAACTTCAGCTGACCGGCAAACTGGGTGACGTGATGAAAGAATCTGCCAATTCTGCCTTGAGTTTTGTTCGAGCAAATGCGGATTATTTTAAAATTGACGAAAAACTCTTTGAAACACACGATATTCATATTCATGTGCCAGCAGGCGCCACCCCGAAAGATGGTCCATCAGCCGGAATTACCATTTTAACTTCTCTTGTTTCGCTATTTACAAAAACCATCGTGCCTCATGACCTGGCGATGACCGGAGAAATCACCTTGCGTGGACAGGTATTGCAAGTCGGTGGCATCAAAGAAAAAGTTCTGGCAGCATATAGAGCAGGCATAAAAACAATTATTTTACCAAAAGATAACCAAAAAAATATGGAAGACATTCCAGAAAAAATTCAGAATGCGATTTCATTTTATTTTGTCGATGAAATGATGGAAGTTTTAAAGATTGCATTAAAAATAAATGTAAACGAGCCGCCATCATGATATCTCGCATAATGGCACCAACGTGAGTTGAATGTAAATTCTTTGGAATGCTCGGAAAATAAGTTCCTCATTATTCAATATTTGTTGATTCGTTTCTGAACCATAATTACACTGAAGAAGAGGAATAAGATAAAATAAAGACACTTTAAATTCTTATTCATCTTCTTCAGTGTAATCATGGTTCAAAAAACTGAATGAACATTTATTTAATGGGGAACTTATTTTCAGAACGTTCCTTTGTAAATAGATCTTCATTTGAGTGTCACCCAAATTGCAAGTCAAACCGAAATCAAGCCTATGAGCAACACCAATGTAGGGGCTTTAATGGGTCGATTCATCCAATTTTTCTTCAATATAAGATTTGAGTTTATTCACCATAAACTTACTGGCATAGTCAATTAATTGCTCGCAAAAGGGTGCCCATTCAGGCGTATCTTGCATCATTTTCTTTGCCTGTTGTTGGATTTCCATCAAATCGCCTTGCTTGGCAAGACGAAATAATGAATTCATAATTTCTGATGGTGGGGTAACAAAGGATTGCTGATCAGTTATTTTTTCTATGTTCGAAGAGGTTTCTTCTTCATAGATCCATTTTAATGTGACTTGCTCTTGAATTGTCAATAATAAATGATTGATATGAATTGGCTTTAATGTATGTCCATTAAAGCCAGAATCCTTGCACATGGTTTGAATATTATCAGTAAAAGTATCGCATACAGCAATAAGATGAATGTTTTTTAATAATTCATTACGACGAAAACATTGTGCTGTTTCATAACCATCCATATCCGGCATATTGACATCCAGAAGAACCATATTGGGCCGCCGAACTTTTGCCTGTTCAATGGCATCATGACCATTTCCAGCTTCCAGAATATCAAAACCCAGGGGAGATAAGATATCCATAAGGACTTTACGATTTTCAGCCTTGTCATCAACGATCAAGACAGTCTTTCTGTTCCCTTCATAGCCAATGATGGTTTTTGTTTCTTCCTGAGTTAAATTGTTACTTCGCCATGATACTGATGGAATAGATAGTTCAAACCAGAATAAACTTCCTTTGTTTATTTCACTTTTTACCTGGATTTCAGCCCCCATCATACGAATAATCCGCTGGGATATGGCAAGTCCAAGGCCGGTCCCTTCTTTTTGTTTTTTATGGTCTCCGACCTGATGAAAAGGAAGGAAAATCTCTTTAATACTTTTGGGATCAATACCAGGGCCCGTGTCTTCAATTTCAAATCGAATCATGTTGGACCTGGGTGTTACTCGAAATACAACCCCGCCTTTATCAACAAATTTAATGGCATTGCCCAGCAAATTAAGTAATACCTGACGTAATCGTTTGTCATCAGCATGAACCCCTTCGGGAAGTTCCTTCGATGGAATAAATGAAAGGTAAATATTTTTTTGTTCTGCTTTTATTCGTGCCACCTCAACGATACTGTTCAACAGGTTAAAAAAATCAAAATCCACAGGTTCCAGAATCATTTTCCGAGCTTCAATTTTTGATAAATCCAGTATGTCATTGATCATTGTGAGGAGATGTTCACCACAATTATGGATAATATGTATGGCATTTTGTTGAAAGTCTGTTAACTGCCTTTCCCTTTTCAGCATTTGGGTATATCCCAGGATTCCATTTAAAGGGGTACGCAATTCATGGCTCATATGCGCCAGAAACTCACTTTTTGCCTGATTGGCGGATTCCGCAACCTCTTTCGCTTTTTGAAGTGCTTCAGCTTGTTTGGTCTCACTAATATCCAGCATCATGCCAACCAGGCCTCTAATTTCATTGGCAGTGTCCATAAAAGTTGCTTTATAAATAATAAACTCTCGGGTCACACTATCTGCACAGTTGATTGATTTTTCATATACTTGAATGCCTGGGTTTTCAAATAATTCTCTGTCTTTCTGGTAAATTTCCTGTGCTGCTGGCGCAGGGAATATATCAAATACTGTTTTTCCAACAATTTCTTCACTATCAATCCCCATAACAAATTCAAATGATGCATTACAGCCTTCAAAATGGAAGGATTTATTATTGTAGAAAATAGGGTGAGGAATGGTGTCCATCAGCGTGTTTACAAAATTCAGATTTTCCTGAAGGCTTTTTTCTGTTTGTTTACGTTCGCGGATTTCTTCCTTGTAGCGGGTCACATCACTCGTGACAACCACTGCATGTGTAATTCGATTATTGTCATCATAATAAGGGTAGTAGTTGACTTCATAACAATGAGATTTACCGGTTGAGCCAAATTCAAACCAGGATTCATAATGAATTTCTTTTCCTGAAAAACATTGATCCAGATAATGCTTGAGTGTGGCTTCAAATACTTCAGGCCCCCAAACATCTGAAACAGTTTTTCCTACAAAATCGTCCCAAGATTTATCTTGAGCCTCACAATATGTTCGGTTGACAGCTTCGTAACGATAGTCGCGATCAATCAGTGTCATCGATTCTTTTGATGCATTGGACAGAAACTCAAACCTATGCCATTTTTCCTCAATCGCCTTTCGATGGCTGATATCGACCATAACCATTAGAAAACATTCTCGATTTCCCACTGTAACAGGTGCAAAGGAAAACAACAGTTCATTCCTTTTTCCACTTTTTGTTTGTATACTCATTTCATGATTATGCAATGGATTCTTGCTACAAAGATTGGACACAATATACGACCATTGTGCTTCAGAAAAAATATTGGTTTCCTGGCATTTTTTTTGAAGCAACGCATTTCGAGGCATATCTGTCATGACCTCAAAGCCCGGGTTGACCGCAAGAAATGTTTCTGTGTCTCTTGTCAAAATTGCCATGCCCACAAGTTCTGTATGAAAAGCCTGAACCAGGTATTCATGGGCTTCGTTCACAAGAGCTTCAGCAGTTTTTCGCGTTGTAATATTACGTACAATCACCAAAAATTCGGGGCCTGATGCAATCACTCGACATTCATAATACATGCGAATATTGTGCTTTTCAATTTGTGTTTCAAATAAATAGGGACTCAATGTTTCTAATGCTTTTTTGGAATGAGCCATTGTTTGTTCTGCCATATGAAGTGGCATCATGTCATAAATCAGGCATCCCAAATAATCATTGGGATATTTAAAATACTCGTCCTTTCGCCCCATGTGGAAATCAAGGAGTATACCATTTTGATTGAATTTCAACACAAGATCTGGGATGGCTTTTAATAACGTTTGAATACGTTTTTCGCTTTCAGCCATCAGTTGATCGAGCTGATCTGATTGATTGCGTGAGACAGTATTTAAACGATTGATAAATAATTTCATATTCACTGGATGACACAGGTAATCATGCATTCCAGCATCTAATAGCAAAGAGATATCGTTCGCTTGCGTCTCAGATGGCACCAGGCCCAAAATAAAGTATTGGGAAAATTTACATTCTGAAACAATATCAAAAAGGATTTCCTTGGGTGTTTGTGTTTGTTCCAAAAAATCGGCAATAATAAACAAAAAATCGTTTTGGCAATTATGTAGTGGTGTTTGTTTTGCGGTATCACACAGAATGACTGTGTAATTTCTTTGGGTTAATACTTGCCTTATTTCAGGCTTTTCTTTTTTCGTGATATAGATCACTTTCATTGTTTTTTATCAAGTATGTTGTAAGCGTAAAGATTGTTTAAAATACTGGAAACAATATCCCAGGCACCAGGGTCAATACAGTTCACAATATCTTGAACTGTTTTTTGGCCATTACACATGTTTAGAAAAAACTTGCCTTCCTTCGGGAGTTCCATCCAGTTCATATGCTGGATCAACAAATACATTGTTTTATTAGGATACATCCTGACTGATATATTATCAATTAAATTCTTGTTTTGGATGGCTTGATGGAGATTATACGTATGTGATTCCAGATGATCTTCAAGCTCCGCAAGACAATAATGAGTGGAGGTTGCTTTTATTTCAGGCCGGATAATGGGGATGTCTTGCGGTTTAAAACTTTTGTTTTCGGAATTGTCCTCTGATTTTGGATGGATTTGTTTTAAAATATCTTTGCCAAATCGTTCAAAATAAAGCAGCGTATGATTATTACTAACGCCACCCACAAAAGGATAATCTTGAGGAAGATATTGATCAGCGAGTTTATGATATGCGGATTCAATTTGCATCTTTTCATGAGGCGTTTTACATGGCATTTGTTCATCATATTGAGCCAGCAACTTGAATTCATCATTGTTCAAGTAGTAAATTCGCCCTATGCCATATTTTTGGGGCGATTGACAAATTTTCGCGCCTTCATGCAACACAAAGTCTCCCATTGTAAACAAAGAAATATTCCCCTTGTTTTTTGTGATAAATTGAATCGTTTCCATAGCGTCTCTGGCTGTTTCAGTGGGGAAGTTCAGAAAAGTCATGATCTGTGTGGAAATTCCAGCATTGGAAAAATTGCGAATACATTTTTCAGCCTGATCTGACTCGATCCCCTTGTCCATCAATTTTAAAATACGTTGACTTGCAGATTCCAGGCCAATTGCAACAGATATACACCCACCTTGTTTCATCACTTGACAATTTTGGGCTGTAAAATGGTCATCTGCTTTAATATCTGTTGACCATTTATATGAACGATTGCGTTGAATGATTTCATTTGCAATGGCGATGACTGTCTTTGGGAGAATGACATCCACTGAAAAAGAAAAATGGTTGACACCATATTTTTGATTGAGATGGTCCAGATCAGCCATCATTTGGGGTAATTTTTTTTCACGATATTTTAACGTGCCCTGTTGGGTCGCGCCATAATGACAAAAAGCACAACGATTCCAGTAGCACCCACGAGTTGGGGCATATGGCAACACAAGTCGAGGTGAAAAGTAACGATTCAAAGGATAGCCATCGTAATCAGGCGGTGGAATATTATCAAGATTTTCCTGAACGGCTGAACCTGATGGATAATAAATTTGATCTTTTTTTCGATCAAATAATAGGGTATTCTCCATTGATTGATTGGCATTGTTGGATTTTAAATGTTGAATAAGACGAAACAGAGCAGATTCACCTTCAAACAAAATAATACTGTCCAGATATTGAAAAAGAATGGCGTACCGGTCCTTTGGCATATTCAATACCATTCGACAAATAAAGGCGCCGCCCGCGCACTGATGAATTTCTGGAAAATGTGTCCGAATCAGATGTGCCATTGCAAACATTTGTAAAATTTGCGTGGGATATGTCACTGAAAAGCCAATAAAATTTGGTTTTTCTTTTTTTATCCAGGGAATCACATGTTCCTGATAAAATGACAGCAATGGATTCGTGTCAGCCTGGCATTGTTCTTCAATATCGGCAAGACATGTCAGAAAATATGGTGTTGAATAATCGCATGGCTCGATTTTCATTGGATGATATGCGCTTGAAATGAATTCTAGGGCCTGTTTTAAATCATCAACATTTTTGGAATAATTTTCATAATTATAAAAATGATCCGAATCTTTAAACCGCTGTTTTATTTGTTCAATTTGTGTCAGAATGTGGGAATTCACTCCCAGTGCCTGAAACAATGCTTGGTATTGTGAAAATTCAGAAAATTTTAAAAAGGGTTGATGATCCAATTGTTCAAATTTTGATTCAATTCTTTGCTTGCAGGAATTTAGAAAATCAGGACTCAAGATGTGATCATGCGCTTCAATATTGATATCTTTTATGACAACGTCTTCATTTTTTTCACGTAAAAAAGCTGCAAGATAAGGAATTCCAGGATGGGGTTGTGTAAAGTCAGCTATCGGAGGATATAATAAGGCCGTTTTATATTTCATGGCATTTTTTTAACTTTCTTTCAGGCATCCTTCATATTGATTGAAAAATCGTTACGCACTGCCGAGCTTTATTTTACGCAACGTGAAATTCAGCACGACCGCCTGGGGTTGAACCCCATAGCCGTCAGGTTAAGGAGAATGTGAATTACCAATGGCCAGTGTAGGGGCGAACCTTGTGTTCGCCCTCGAACTAAAATCGATTGCGACAATTGTTCGAGGGCGAACATAAGGTTCGCCCCTACACGAACTGTTGAAAAAATTACGTTTGCGTTAGCCTGACGGCTATGGGGTTGAACCCGGTTGAACCCCAGGCAGCCGAACATCTTCAGTTGGACGAACTTTTTCTACCCTAAAACTTATGACCGCTTACTTAGGAATGCTCGGAAAATAAGTTCCTCATTATTCAATATTTATTGATTCGTTTCTGAACCATGATTACACTGAAAAAGATGAAGAAGATGAATTAAAGACACTTTTAATTCATCTTCTTCATCTTCTTCAGTGTAATCATGGTTCAAAAAGCTGAATGAACATTTATTTAATGGAGAACTTATTTTTAGAACCTTACTTATCAATTACTTAAACGCCGGCTTTCGTTTTTCCAAAAAAGCCGCCATTGCTTCCTGAAGGTCATCTGATGGCAGAATTGCAGCATTTTTTTGAGAAACATACGCAAGCCCAGGATAGACACCATTATCTCGGCTGTATTGTACGACTTCTTTAATATTTTGAACGGTCTGCGGCGAATTTTCAGCGATTTCGGTAGCTATGGTTGTGGCCTTTTCGAGTAATTCTTTCTCACCATGACAGAGATGGGTGATAAATCCCATCTTAAGGGCATCTTCCGCAGAAAAATCTCGACCTGTTAAAGCCAACTCATTAAACCAACCATACCCTATAATATGAGGAAGGCGTTGAAGTGTCCCAAGATCAGCAACAATTGCAATTTTAGTTTCTCGGATTGAAAAGGTCGTATTCTTTTCAGCGATGCGAATATCACAGGCAGACAATAAATCAATCCCAGCCCCAATACACATGCCATGTGCTGCTGCAATGACTGGTTTTCTGCAACGTTCAACTGCGTTCATACTTTCCTGAAGATCAATGATTACATTTCTGAATAACTCTTTATTAATCATGGCCTTACCAAAAATGTCCGCTGCTGCCATCAGATCCAGGCCTGTTGTGAAATGCTTTCCATTGGCTTTTATCACAACGACACGAACGTCTGAATCATTAGACATGGCCTCAAAGGTGTCTTTAATTGCCGAAAAAAAATCTGGAGTGATCGCATTGCCTTTATCCGGCCGATTGAATGTAAGCCAGGCAATATGATCTTTTTTTTCTATTGAGATATATGTTGACATGTTCACTCCTACTTTTCAGTAATCGTTTCATCAATTTGATGTCCAAAATGACGCCCAGTGCTTTCAACCATACCCAAAACTGTATCACCGGGTTTCAGTTTCACAACAGAAACAGCTTTACCATCCATATTGACCAATCGAATGGTTTCAGCATTTTGAAGGATGGTATTTACAGGTCCATTGGGGCCGGTACCCTCAATGAGTAATAATGGACGTTGTTCAATTTTTAGACGTCCAACTGTCAAGGATTTGGCATTCCCATTGAAATCAACACCAAGTACTTCATCACCTGACTTAAGTTCAGACAAATAACGCGTTCGTCCACCAGGAATTTTAACATAAGCGTGCACTGGACCGGCATTTACACGAAAAGGCCTGGCAGAGACATATGGATTATCAATACTTTCCGAATGAACAAGAAACATGGCCCGACTACTGTTCCCAATTAAACATCCTTCACCTTCATTCATCAGTGAACATGTATCCACACATACGCGGTCTCCCATGCCCAAGGGCCGAATGGAATCAATGGTAAATGATGTCAAGTCTATATTCTCAGAATCCGATTTTAAAGCAATTAACATTTCACGTGCTTGGACAGGATCGGTTTGAGTGATAATTATCCCATCAACACCTTTTTCCAAAATGCCCAAAGCTGTGCGCGCATCATCAATATTATCGCATTCTACAAATATATTGTTGGTTTGTGCCACCAAATTTTCCAGGGGAATAATTGTCCAATCTGAAGTTCTTACAATGACTTTTTTGCTTTGTGTTAACGAAACTATTGATTCTTCATCATCCTGAGAATGAACATCAACATATACAATATCTGTATCCCATTTGATATCACCATCTTCAGCAACTGTTTGAATAATTCCCAGTTCTTTTACCTTGTCAGTCGTTCCTTGAGGAACGATAATCGCATCAGCACCAGCTTCAAGGGCATCTGTGACCATTTCTTTGTCCCAGGGAATCACTTTTAACCAGATTTGTTTTTTTGTTTGCATAATATTTACTTTCTTTTGGACGTATCTTCTGCCAGATACGCACCATTCTTTAAGTTTCAAATATGAAAAATTCTTAACAATGCACAAGTCCTTACAATAAATTAGTTGCAATTGCAAGAATTAAAGCAGTGGTTTGACATTTAACTGAATGAACATTTATTAATGGGGAACTTATTTTCAGAACGTTCCTAAGGAATGCTCGATAAATAATTTCCCCTTTTCAAAATGCTTGAATTAAACAAATTGCATATATGAACCAAAATGTTCATTCAGTTTTTTGAACCATGATTACACTGAATAAGATGAATAAGATGAAATTAAGACACTTTTAATTCATCTTTTTCATCTGCTTCAGTGTCATCATGGTTCAAAAACTGAATGAACATTTCTTCAATGGGGAACTTATTTTCAGAACGTGACTAAGGAATGCTCGATAAATAATTTCCCCTTTTCAAAATGCTTGAATTAAACAAATTGCATATATGAACCAAAATGCTCATTCAGTTTTTTGAACCATGATTACACTGAATAAGATGAATAAGATGAAATTAAGACACTTTTAATTCATCTTTTTCATCTGCTTCAGTGTCATCATGGTTCAAAACACTGAATGAACATTTATTAATGGGGAACTTATTTTCAGAACGTTCCTAAGGAATGCTCGATAAATAATTTCCCCTTTTCAAAATCCTTGAATTAAACAAATTGCATATATGAACCAAAATGTTCATTCAGTTTTTTGAACCATGA
>Ga0272440_1001107_pt1 | contig 22426 bp, 19 predicted proteins | sample SSMMMBAug17_FD_192440 | JGI IMG/M metagenome (GOLD analysis project Ga0272440, IMG submission 192440) | Marine sediment archaeal communities from Little Sippewissett salt marsh, Falmouth, MA, United States - SSM-MMB-Aug17 | ecosystem: Environmental > Aquatic > Marine > Wetlands > Sediment ...
TTCAGGGCTAAAAACAAGCCTACCATTTACCCAGGGCGTTGCCCTGGGCTGGTATGTTGCCGCCCTTTCAGGGCTAAGAAAAATAAAGTCTTTTTGGGAACTGGCAATTTTGGTTACACTCAAAACAAACAATATCAATAATGGGGACGTTATTTTCAGAGCCTTCCTTAACATTACCAAAACATATTTTTTTTAGCATAATTTCAAAACCGACTTGACATTATCACATTTTAAGCATATACTTATAACAAAAAGGAGGTTCAAATGAAAATAGCTGTCGCAAGCGGTAAAGGGGGGACAGGCAAGACAACAATTTCAGTAAATATTGCCATGTCTCTGCCACCGCCAGTGCAATTATTAGATTGCGATGTTGAAGAACCCAATGCGCATATTTTTTTAAAACCGGCGGAAACACAAAACATTGATGTCAGCCGGATGGTGCCGGAAGTAGACATGGATAAATGCGATTATTGTGGCGCATGTGGTGATATTTGTGAATTCAAGGCCATTACAGTGCTAAAAGATGCCACAGTGATGACATTTCATGAAATGTGTCATGGCTGCAAAGGATGCGTGATGGTCTGTCCACATCAAGCCATTCAAGAAAAGGACAGGATCTTTGGTAAATTGGTAAAGGGAAAGGCGCGCCATGTTGAATGTATTCATGGACTCCTCAATGTAGGTGAAGCCATGTCTCCCCCACTTATTGGCAGAGTGCAGCAGGAAATATGGGATGATGGGATCACGATTATCGATGCCCCACCTGGCACTTCCTGCCCCATGATCGAAACAGTTCGACGTGCAGATTACGTGATTCTGGTAACAGAACCAACCCCTTTTGGTTTGAATGACCTGAAACTTGCGGTTGAAGCGGTCCGATTATTAAAAATCCCTTGTGGTATCTTAATAAATCGCGCGGGTATCGGCGATCAAAGGGTAAATGATTATGCCAGAGAAGAAAATATTCCTGTATTGATGGAAATCCCATATCATCGCGATATTGCTGTTGCTTATTCCAAAGGCGAATTGATGATTGATGTGATGCCGGAAATGAAAAGCCAGTTTCAACAATTAATTGAACAGATCATCAAACAGGAGGCCAGATGAAAGAACTTACAATCATTAGCGGAAAAGGCGGGACAGGCAAGACCAGTATCGTCGGTTCATTTGCCAGTCTGGCAAAGAATTGTGTTCTGGCAGATGCTGATGTTGACGCTGCGGATCTTCATCTCATCATTGCGCCCACAATTAAACAACGTAATGATTTTATGGGCGGCCACAAAGCCATTATCGATCCCGAGAAATGTACCCAATGTGGTGAATGCCTTGAACGATGCCAGTATGACGCCATTAATGATTTCACAATTGATATCATTGCATGTGAGGGATGCGGAGTATGTGTGCATTTTTGTCCATCAGATGCCATTGATTTTCCGCAACGTAAATGTGGAGAATGGTTTATATCCAACACTGCATATGGACCTATGGTTCATGCGCGATTGGGAATCGCCGAAGAAAATTCCGGCCTTCTGGTAAGCACTGTCCGGAAAGCCGCGCGAGATCTTGCAGAAAGTGAGAATCGAGAGCTTATTATTGCTGATGGGCCGCCAGGAATTGGATGTCCTGTTATTGCATCAATTACTGGTTCGACTGCGATACTGATTATTACTGAGCCCACCCTGTCAGGCATGCATGATCTTAAGCGTGTTGCTGAGTTGGCAAAGTTTTTGAAAGTGCCTGGTATGTTGTGTATTAATAAATTTGATCTCAACAAAGACATGAGCGATCAATTATTACAAACAGCGATTGAATATCAATTAACAGCAGTGGGAAAAGTGCCATATGATCCATCAGTAACAAAAGCGATGGTTTCCGGAAAAAGCCCGATTGATTTTTCTGATGGTCCCGCATCACAGGCCATTCGAAAAGTTTGGGAAAAAGTGTCCGATTTTCTGGATTCCCAATAATATTTTTTAAATGGAATTTTTAATTATTTTTTATTGATATATGTTCATCAATTTGATAGTATTAAAGGTTTAAATCCCAAAAGGAGGATGAGCATGCCAATATATGAGTATCAATGCCAACAGTGCAACCATACATTTGAGCAATTACAATTGCAATCTGATGCACCGCCTCAGTCATGCCCAAATTGCGGGCATAATGTTGAAAAATTAATGAGCGCCGGCGCATTTACAATGAATTCAAGTACCCATGTACCACAAGCAACATGTTGTGGCCAACAGACTCCCTGTGATAATCCCAAAGGATGCTGTGGCATGGGGCCTTAATTTTTATCCATATAAGGAGATTTTTTTATGAAAATAGCCATCACATCACAAGGAACAGACCTGGATGCTGCAATTGATCCCCGATTTGGACGTGCAGCAAATTTTATTCTCGTTGACCCAGAAACCAACGCGTTTGAGGTCATTGAAAACAATCAAAATTTGAATCTGCCACAAGGTGCAGGCATTCAAGCTGGAAAAACCATTGTGGACAATAAGGCTGAGGCTGTTATCACAGGTAATTGTGGCCCAAAAGCGTTTAATGTGTTATCAGCAGCAGGTGTAAAAATTTATATCGGCGCAAAAGGAACTGTCAGAGAATCTATAGAGCGCTACAAAAATGGCGAGCTTCAAGCAGCAAATAACCCGAATGTTGAAGGTCATTGGGTTTAGTGAACTTGTTGAACGTCGATACCAATAATAATTTTGAGGAGGTATTAAATTATGAAAATTGCAATACCATTGGCTGAAGGGAAGCTTGCTGCTCATTTTGGCCATTGTCAACAATTTGCAGTTATTGAAGTTGATAATAACGAGATAAAGAATAAAGAATTCTTAACTCCCCCACCCCATGAACCTGGCGTTTTGCCAAAATGGTTAGGTGATTTGGGCGTCAACCTGGTGATTGCAGGCGGTATGGGGCAACGTGCAATCATGTTGTTTGGTGAACAGCAAATACAGGTTATTGTTGGTGCTCAAGTTGAAGAACCTGAAACACTTGTAAAACAATATCTTGAACAAACCCTTGCTACAGGAAACAACCTTTGTGATCACTAAATCTAGATTTTGGGTGAAATGATAATTCAACAACTCATGTAGGGGCAAACTTTGTGTTCGTCCCTACACTTGTTTTTGTACATAGGTTTGAGTCCGGTATTTGTTCAAGGTCGAATATAAGGTTTGCCCGACATATGCACCCAATAAAATCTAAAATCGGGCATCCATCAAAAAATAGACATTCTGAATATGATGATCAACCGCATTGGGTTCCCCAAAATAAAAGCTCACCCCATGATCATAGTCTTTATACATATCAGTAAAACCCAGCCGAAATGTCAGATAACGATTGGCAGGTTGAATATAATACAAATCCCAGGTTGAACCGCGATTACTTAATTTATGTAATGGATCTTCACTGGCCTCGCTGAATCCCAGCCAATATTGTGAGCCATAATTATATTCAATTCCAATTTTTGGATGGTTGACTTTAAAAATGGGCAACTGATATCTCCCACCAAGATGAAACGCATAGGCATCTTTGTCTGAATGATCATCATTGCAGACAAAACCAATGGCATCAGGTGCTGCTTGCAATTGTTTCAGCACTGGTTCATAATTGGGTAATTGATTCAGTATATGCTTATATGTTTCATAGGCATCTCGTGCTTGAACAGGTGGGCCGGGCAATCCAATAACAGATGGATCAATCATGAACTTTAATGCCCCTTCTGCATTTGTTTTCACATAAGCAGCGCCCAAAAAAGCATCAATATGAAGATTTAAAAAATTATTAGACTCTAGATAACAGGTCATTTTTATACCTGTGCCAATGGAGTCTGGCTTATCAATAAATAAAAATCCACTGGGATCATAGTAAAAGGGATATGCATCATCAGAAAAACGCATGTCCTGCGGCGGTGTTTTGGGGATATATACGAGATGAAGCAAAAACAAGGTATCATGGAAAATTCCCGGCAGAAGGGTTTCAAATTGAGATATAAATATTCCCAGATTTGAAGATGCCAGATCGTCAGTACGATAGATTCCTTTCTTTTGCGTTAATGTTTTACCAAAGGTGAATGGTTCATGATCCTCACATCGCCGCATATATACCAGCCGATAGGCAGAGTTTTTAAGTCCTGTAAAATGGGATAAATTAATGGATAATCCCACACCATCAGCTTCAACATCATACGCCATGCTCGGATAGGTTGATTTTCTGGCAGAATCTTCACGTAAATTTGTTGGAAAGCCATCAGTGGTTGGCAGTCTACCAAATGTCAGCGCCATTGGCAGGTTTTCATAAGGTTCAAAAAATATATCCGCATATGCCCGCTCCACTTTTAGCGTAATATCTGATGGAATACGTGATTCATTTACCAGATTCATTTCAGGATATACCGGATAATCATCATCCCCCCAAATATGCGTCATGGACAATCGCGAGTGAAACTGAAGCCAGGAAGAAATGCTTGCATGCAGATTCAAGCGCAGGCGGTTTGTAGGAAGGGCGTGAACCCTTTCATGTTTCTCAATACCGATAATTTCAGAAGTAAATGGAATGGTATCATGACCTTTAAAATCATACCAATCAAGCCTTGTCCGCAGTTCGGCACGTAAATCTATTTTATCCATGATGCTTTTTTTTTCAACTTCATCAAGGATATCAACAAATTCCTCTAAATCATTTTGAATCATCTCTATTGCTTCATTTGGTGAGGCTTCGCCTTTTGGAATTCCCTGCCTATCTTCAATTTCTTCAATATGTTTAGTGATTTCATCAAGTTGTTTTAAAATAATATCAAACTCTTCTTTATAAACAGCATCCTCGCAAACTCCAACTGATAGGAAAAATCCTGACAGTAGAAATATATTTATGGTGAGACACAGTAGAAAAACCTGTCTTATGATATTTACATTATGCATCCAAATCCTCGTGTATAATTATTTCAATCCAACAGCCTCGGGTTGATCAGAGTCGGCTGCATGTCGAATCAAGTATGTTTTCACTTGTTCCAGCTCTTCTTTTGTAAATAATTCAGAAATATCTTTTTTTCGTTTGTGTTTATTTCGCCGGAAAAAACGACGCCATTGGGTTGATGCGTATTTACTGGGTGCAAAAGCTTCAACATCGCCGTCCTCCTGATGGCATGATCCGCACTTGTTGAGATAAATACTGCGACCATCTGATGCCATTGAATAAGACACCAAAACCAGTATAAAACAGAGGATTCCAAAAACAAGCATATGAAGCGTTTGTTTCATTCCTTTTCGCTCCTTTTCCATGATATAATCAGCACGACACACCATCGATCAGGCGTGATGTGCAAATGTTTAATGATAAAATTTTTTAAAATTTTGCATCCATCAGTAAATATGTATTTGTTACTTTATGATCAATGGCCAGGGGCTCACCATAATAAAAACTTAAATTTTGGTCGTAATCATGACGTGTCACTGTATGTCCAATCCGAAACATAAAGAACCTGGAAACAGGTTGAAGCAAATAAAAATCCCATGATTCTCCACGCGTGGCCAATTTATGCAGTGGGTCCTCACTGGCTTCACCAAAATTTGCCCAATATTTAGAGCCATGATTATATTCAATACCAAACTTTGGACATTGTTTCATTGGAATGGGCAAATCAATACGTCCGCCAACATGAATACAATGGGCATCATGATCAGATTTGCCATCATTATTGAGCAAACCAATAGGCTTTGGTGCATTTTCTAAAGCGTGTAATTGGGCTTCAAAATTAGAACCATAATTCTTCAATAAATTATATGCTTCACGTGCTGGCAATGGATCTCCCGGTAATCCCAACTTTTTGGGGTCCAACATAAATTCTGTGGCACTCTTTGCATGGGTTTTAAGATAACTCAAACCAGCAAACCAGTCAAAATTAAATCCAAAAAATTCTTTGGATTCTACAAATAGTGTGTATTTGGTCAAATATCCCAAAGAGTCCTCACCCCGGGTAAATAATGGACCATCGGCTTCATAAAAAGACGACAGTGATTCATTATAGCGGAAATCTGGTTTGGGCGCTTGTGGGATATAAAGAACATTCATTATTGCCAGTAATCCGCCAAAAAAATCAGGGATATGGCTTTCAAGCTGAAAAACAAGAAAATATATTGGATCCATCCCTTCTTCATCAACACGATATACACCCTTTTTATCTGATAGTAAATGCCCCATAAAATACTTTTCATGGTCATCATATCGAAGAGACCCGATAAATCTTGCAGCAGTTTGTGGGATATGTGTTATAGGTTCAAGATCCAGAGATAGTGCAATACCATCTGATTCTACATTATACGCAATTGCTGGATACGTTGATTTACGTGGTGTGTTTTCACGAAAGTCTGTGGGAAGGCCATCAGTTGAAGGCAGGCGTCCAAAAGTGAAAGCAATAGGAACCAGCTCATTCGGTTCAAAAAAATAATCAACATATGCACGCTCAACTTTCAAATTAATATTGCCGGGGACTCTTGTGGTATTTAAAAAATTGACATCCGGATACATCGGAAAATCATCATCAGACCAATGACGCATCATGGAAAGCCGAGATGTAAATTTTAAATTGTCAGAAATTTGCGCCCGCAGGTTTAACCGAAATCGATTGCATGGCTGCATGTGAATGCGTTCATGAAGATTCTTTCCTTGGGGGTAATCGGTGAATGGGATATTATCATGACCATGAAAGGAATACCAATCGATACGCGTTCGAATTTCAGCGCCTATTTCAAGGCGATCAACAATAGATTTGGTTTCGACACGTTCAAGAATTTCGGTCAATTCATCCATATCCTGTTTTAAAAAATTTAATAATTCCTGATCTTTTTCAGAAAGTTTTTCCGATTCCTCTTGTTGATCCAACTCGTCTAACCGCTTGTTCAGCCTGTCGATTTCATCGAGAATTGGTACAATATCATCAGGTTTCACGTATTTTTCTTTCGCGTATGCAAATGGTTCTAATACAAACAATAGCATCATTATCCCCAAAAAAAATATCTTTGAGGGGTGTTGCATGACAAACCTCCTGTTAATCGTCAGCATAACGTTCATAAATGGAACGAATGACATTCATGTTGTCAAGAAAGAGATCAACCATTTCCGGATCAAATTGTGAACCCGCACTTGTCTTGATGGCTTTTAATGTCTTTTCTTCATCCCAGGCTTCTTTATATGATCGCCTCGAACTTAGCGCATCGTAAACATCAACCAGAGAAACAATTCGACCAAACAATGGAATTTCTGTTCCCTTTTTACCTCTTGGGCTGCCATTACGTAAAGTATAACCTTGAATAGGCGATCCTGTCATCGGGTCCACATGTCCAGGATAACCAGAACCATCCCATCGTTCATGATGATTTAATGCCACGTCGTATGCGGCTTCATCAAATTCAGTCTGTGAATCATTAAAAATTTTTGCCCCAAGCACTGTGTGTTGTTTCATAATTTCGTATTCATCATAATTGAAACGACCGGGTTTTTTCAAGATTAAATCAGAAATAGCAATTTTTCCAACATCATGCAGCATGGCTGCCATACGAAGAATATCCCTGTTTCTATCCAATTCGACTTTGTCCACACCATGTTTTTTTGCCCAACGATAATACAATTCAACTGAAAAGGCCCCCACACGATTGACGTGACCAAAGGTTTCCTGTGGATCATGAAGTTGGGTCATCCGAATGGTTCGCATGATAATTGCGCGTGTCATTTGTGCCCGTTCAAGCGCAATAACTGCAATATTGGCAAAATGCATCATCATCAATTCCGCCTCAGTTGAAAATGTAATCACTTCACCTTTTTTGGACCGGGCATTGATCACCTGCAAGATTCCTAATACAATGCCTTTTGAATTTTGTAAAGGAACTGTTACCATAGATCTTGACCTGTAACCAGAAACGACATCCATGGTCTTTGTAAATTTGTAGGGTTTGTCCGATGATATTTCGTAAACATCAGGAATGGATAGCGGTCGCGCTGTCGATGCCACATATCCGGCAATACTTTCGTTGTTGACCGGAATTTTGAATGTTGAATAAACCAGCGACTCATCGTCCGGCAGTTGGGATTGTAATGTATCATTTTGTGTGTAGGAGAACTCTAACATATTATCTTTTATTAAATATACTGACCCTGCATCTGCATTGATAAATCGTCTGGCTTCACTTAATATTTTTTGCATGAGTATGTCCAGATCATTCACTTGAATAAGCTGGATTCCCAATACAATGAGCGAATTTATTTTTTCGGTTTCACTTAACATATTACTTTTTGTTTTGTAAATTTTTGGGGTTGGCCGCTCAAAACAGCGATCTGCTCAAGATCCGAGTGTCATCCAGGAAACGACCCCTCTTGAAATTTATTTCAATAAAAATGCAGCTTTTGTGCCATATCAAACAATTATTCAGTTTTGATGTGCAAAGATTTGTGTTGATCTTTACGAATAAAAATCGTACTATCTCCGATTGAATTGATAAATTGATCAAGGCTGAATGATCCAAAAAATTCATTAATAGGATTAAATTATTAAATATATAGGATGAATATTATGAAATTTGTCATAGAAAAATCAGTATTTATAAAAGGGATGTCAAAAATCCAGGGAATCACCAGTCGAAAGACAGACTTTCCAATAACCGCATCAGCGCTGATACGGGCGCAAGGCATGAATATTTCAATTTATGCCACAGACCTTGAAACCGCTTTTGAAGGGTTCTATGCGGCGGATGTTGAAACTGAAGGTCAGGTAGCGGTGTTTTCCAAAAAATTATTTGAAATCATTAAAGATTTTCCAAGTAACTTCATTCAATTGGAAAGAGTTGAAGGCAAAATGCTGAAAATATCGGCATCAGATGAAGTCACCAAGGCAGAATATCACATGCTTTGTACCGATCCAGATGATTTCACCATTTTAACCAATATTGAAGATCTGGTTTTTCATGAAGTGGATGCGCTAATATTAAAGGAAATGATTGAAAGAACTTTGATTACCGGTATCACAGATGATGAGCGCGCGCATTTAAGCGGGCTTTATCTGGAGATTCCAGAGGAAAACAACAGTATTTTGCGAATGATTTCAACAGATGGCCATCGATTGGTGAAAATTGATCGCACCTGTGAAATAAAAGTGGATATTCCAATGGAAAAAGGAATTTTGTTATCCAAAAAAGGCATGTCCGATCTTCTCAAGCTTATTGAAACCGGCGGACAATTGGAAATTGGATTTCGTGAAAACAACTTTATTGCTAAAAAAGATGAAGAAACCCTTGTTTCTCGATTGCTTGAAGGGGACTTTCCTGATTACCGAGAGGTCATTCCGGAACCGATTGATACACGAATGAAAATTTCTAAAAAAACCTTTTTGTCATTAATGAAACGCATGACCATACTCTCAACTGATCGATTTCGCGCTGTTGCATTTAATATTAAAACTGATAGAATTGAGATATCAGCAACCAATCCTGAAATTGGTGACTCAAAGGAAGAACTTCCCATTGATAACAATGGCGCTACATTTGAAGCGGCATTTAATCCCCGATTTTTTATTGAGAGTCTCAATGAAATTGAATGCGAGACAATTATTTTGAAAATGGCCAATGAACAAAATCCCTGTGTAATGTATGGTGAGGATGATCCAGACTTTATCAGTGTGATCATGCCAATGACTGTTTAGATAATAACATTTTGCAATGTCCGATTTTTTATCGGATCAGACAAATTTTGTGAGTGTAACAAAGCTAATGGAAGAAAAACAAAAACAGCGCTATGGCGCTGAAAATATCAAAGTTCTGGAAGGTCTTCTGGCTGTTCGTAAGCGGCCATCAATGTATATCGGCAATGTCGATAACGAAGGTCTTCATCATTTGGTGTATGAAGTGGTTGATAACAGTATTGATGAAGCAATGGCCGGCTATTGCGATAAAATTGATGTCACCATTCATACAGACAACAGTGTCACAGTAATGGACAATGGACGCGGCATCCCTGTTGACATACATAAAACCGAAAAAATCCCCGCTCTTGAAGTGGTCATGACCAAACTTCATGCGGGTGGAAAATTTGACAACGATACCTACAAAGTCTCCGGTGGACTTCATGGGGTGGGGGTTTCAGTGGTTAATGCCCTGTCATCGTTTCTCGAAGTTTATGTCTATAAATCTGGTAAGGTTTACTATCAGACTTATGAACAGGGCAATAAAACATGTGAACTGAAAGTGATCAGTGATCGCTCAGATATTGAACATGGGACGAAAATTCATTTTGTTCCTGATGGCACTGTGATGCGGACTTTGGAATACAATTATGATATTCTTGTCCGACGATTAAGAGAACTGGCTTTTTTGAATAAAGGCATCTCCATTACGATTGAGGATGAACGTTCTGATGCCAAAGATTCTTTTTCATATGATGGCGGATTGATATCCTATGCCGAATATCTGAACCGCAATCGTACCGCATTGCATGAGCCGATCCATATTCAAGGGACAAAAAATGATGTTCAGATTGAAATCTCCATTCAATATAATGATGGCTTCAATGAAAAAATATTGACCTTTGCAAACAATATTAATACGGCTGAAGGCGGTTTTCATCTGGCAGGCTTTAAGTCTGGAATGACACGTTCAATCAATACCTACCTTTCCAATGCAGCCAATTTGCCCAAAAATCTGAAAGTTAAAATTGGTGGTGATGATATTCGTGAGGGACTGACTGCTGTCTTGAGTGTTCGTCTGAAATCCCCCCAATTTGAAGGCCAGACCAAAACAAAATTGGGGAACAGTGAAGTCAAGGGATTGGTTGAAGCCTTGATGAACGAGCAACTCGGCGTATATCTTGAAGAGCATCCGCAAATTGCGAAAAAAATCATCGAAAAAGCGGTCAATGCGGCGCGTGCACGTGATGCTGCCCGCCGGGCCAGGGATCTGGCTCGGAATAAGGGGTCGATTGGAGATGCCTCTTTACCCGGCAAACTGGCAGAATGCCAATCCAATATTCCCAGCGAACGAGAAATATTTATCGTTGAGGGTGATAGCGCCGGTGGTTCCGCCAAACAAGGACGTGATCGAAAATTTCAGGCCATTTTGCCCATTAAAGGTAAAATTTTGAATGTTGAAAAAGCCCGATTCGATAAAATGCTTAAAAGTGAAGAGATTAAAAACATTATTACCGCACTGGGCACCGGTATTGGACTTGAAGAGTACAATATTGAACAGTTGAAATACCATAAAGTCATTATCATGGCAGATGCTGATGTTGATGGCAGCCATATTCGGACATTGTTGTTAACATTCTTTTATCGACAATTTCCAGATCTGATCAAAAATGGATATCTTTATATTGCGCAACCGCCTCTGTTTCGGGTGGGCAAAGGCAAAAATGCCGTGTATCTCAAAGATGAGCTTGAATATAACGAATACCTCATGAAACGTATCTGTAATATAAAATTTGTAAAGACGGCCAATAGCAAAAAGCCCATGTCAGACCATGAATTATATCTGTTAATGGGGGATATGGTAGAATACTACACCATACTCAATCAAATGAATTATCGCGCCATTCCATCTCATCTGGTTGAAATGCTTCTGGAAATAAATTTGAACAATCGTGAGAAACTCAAGGACCAGGACTTGATGTTTGATATTCAGTCCAAATTGATTGATGCGGACTATGAAGTCAACGATTTGTTCTGGAATGACGAACGTGGTGTGTATGAAATTACAGTGGTTGGTTCGGGACAGCGTTTGCTGGATGAACATCAGGTGGAAGTGAAAACGACGATCAAAATTGGCAGAGGCTTTGTATATGCAAAAGATTATCAGAAATTGATTGTATTAAAGGATAATATTGCAAAGTATGATGACCCGCCATTTGAAGTGATCACGCGAACATCCAAAGACGATACACATGAATCTGAACCATCCGGAAAATCAACCACTTTGGAAACAAAATTTTCACTGTATCATTATTTGCTAGAAGAAGCCAAGCGCAACATCGCTGTCCAGCGCTACAAAGGTTTGGGTGAAATGAATCCGCAACAACTATGGGAAACAACGATGGATCCCCAATCGCGAACATTACTCAATGTTGATGTCAATGATGTCAATTTTGCTGATGATATCTTTTCACTTTTGATGGGGGATGAAGTTGAACCCCGAAGAGAGTTTATCCAATCCAATGCCCTGGAAGTCCAACGACTGGATATTTAAAGGATTAAAATGAAAATTCATCACATCAGAAATGCCACCTTTGTCATTGAAGCCGGTGAATATCATATCCTGATTGATCCCATGCTCAGTGACAAAGGTGATTTACCCCCATTTGCGCATTTTCGTCATCCAGGCGAGCGCAATCCCATTGTCGCTTTGCCAGATAATGCCTCGCAAATTCTGGAAAAAGTAACCCATTGCCTGATTACGCATTCACACACATTTGGAATGGAATTATTCACCCACACCGATCACCTGGACCGCCCTGGAAAAGAATTCTTAATACAAAACAATATTCCGGTTGTTTGTTATCAAAATGATGTCAATTTCCTGACAAAAAATAACATTCGTGTGGAAAATTCCCTGGAATACTGGCAGGCCCAATCCTATCTTGGTGGAAAAATTCTTGCCATTCCGGCGCAGCATGGTCATGGATGGATACATTATTTGATGGCAAATGGTGCGGGCTATTATCTGGAGCTGCCAGATGAACCATCTATCTATATCAGCGGCGACACAGTTTTTATTGATGATGTGCATCGGGCATTGGAAGATTTAGCGCCAGATATTGCAGTAGTAGCTACCGGATCTGCAAGCCTGGATATTGGCGGGCCAATACTGATGCCCATGAATGAAATCATTACATTTATTCGTCATGCGCCCAAAAGAGTGATTGCCAATCATATGGAGGCGTTAAATCATTGCCCGACAAAACGTGCCGATTTGAATCAGGAGTTAGCCATACAAAATTTACTGGATAAAACTGATATCCCTTCTGATGGACAGACATTGGCGTTTTAGTTGTTTTGAACAGACAATGTTTTGAGAAAGGCTTGAAATAAAACGATTACGCGATCAAGATACACGCTGGGAAGCAAACTTTTAATAATTTAGGAATGCTTGAAAAATAAGTTCCCCTTTTTAAAAAATGTTCATCGGGGTTTTTGTACTGTAGAGACGTAGCATGCTACGTCTCTACGTGCCAAACGATTATACAATCAAGATAAATGGGGAACTTAATTTTCGAGTATTCCTTAATCTATGAATTTAACCGATAAGGCTGTTACACATTTTGTTAGCGATCAAAAGTAATATACTTTTATAATTGTTTGTATTGTTAATCCTTTTTTCTTTTTGTAGCAGCTTGCATTTGTTCATTATCAATAAACGCATAACAGGAGTCTATCATGCCCAAATCTATCGAATCGGTAAAACAAAACATGTATAATTATTATCAACGTTTAAAATCAAACGGCTTGACTCACGAACAGGAGCAAAAAATCCTTTCTGAATTAAATGGCGATCTGCACCACAATATGACTGATGCCCACTTAATTGATCATCCCTCTTCTCCAAACCATTTATACGCGTATAGTGATCTTTTGTTTCTACAACAGCAGCCCCGCCCCTATGTTGCCTTTCAGAATTATTTGAAATCACTGGATGAATTACTTGATCAGGATCAAAAACGTGAGGAAGATGGATTTCCCAGAAAAATACGTGTGGGCCGACTGGTAAGACCTGGAAAAGGGGGAAAAGAAAAAATTGTCGTTGTTCCCACTACAGTTGAAGAAAAATTGATTCATGATCGCGCCATTCAGTCAAAGGAAGAAGAAGAATCCTCCGGTGGCGCGGGGGAAGGGGAAGAAGGTGAGGTGATTGGAGAACAACCGGTTCACGGCTCTGATGGTTCAGGCGAAGGCCCTGGTGAAGGCGAAGGCGGGGCTCATGAGGTCGAATCCAGTGCGTATGATTTGGGACGTATTCTTACCGAACAATTTGAATTGCCCAATCTAAAAGACAAAGGCAAAAAACGATCATTGACACGTTATACCTACGATATGACAGATCGAAACAAGGGATATGGTCAAATTCTCGATAAAAAAGCAACATTGAAAAATATCGTGGAAACCAACATTCATCTTGGCAATTTGCCCGATCCAGACCATATTGACCCTTCAAAATTTTTGATTTCTCCCTCAGATCGAATGTATCGCATTTTATCCAGAGAAAAAGATTATGAATCCCAGGCAATGGTGTTTTTTCTTCGGGATTATTCCGGCTCCATGACCGGAAAACCAACTGATATCGTTGTATCTCAGCATGTGCTTATATATAGCTGGATTTTATATCAATATGCGCGACAGGTTGAAACACGTTTTATTTTACATGATACCGAAGCCAATGAAGTTAATGATTTTTATACATATTATAATTCAAAGGTGGCTGGCGGCACGCGGGTGTCATCAGCATACACAAAAGTAAATGAAATTGTGGAACAAGAAAATCTGATTTCAGATTACAATATTTATATTTTTCATGGCACTGATGGTGATGATTGGGATACTGAAGGCAAAGAAGCCATTCCAGAATTAAAAAAAATGATTGGTTATGCCAGTAGAATCGGTATCACCATTGCACAGCGCACTAGCGGTTATCAAAGTGGCACCAGTGAAGTTCAGGAATATCTGGAAAAATCCAACCTATTGATGGATTACCCCGACCTGATCCGACTGGATATTGTTGCTGATGATGCCAATGAAACGCGATTGATTGACAGTATTCGTAATTTAATTTCTTAAAAAAGGTCTGCTATGTCTGTAATCAAGCACAATGGATTCAACTATGTTTTCGATCCCCGAGTCTGCAATGACTGCGAAGGGTATTGCTGTTTTGGCGATCCTGGTTTTGTCTGGATCAATCAAGATGATATCTTTCGTATATCATCATTTCTATCAATAAATGTAATTGATTTTATTGATCAATATTTAAATATGATTGACAATCGTTACACTGCAAAGGATATTTTTATTAACACCGGATATTATGCATGTATATTTTTTGATTTTTATGACAGGCGATGTAAAATATACGATGTTCGGCCATCACAGTGTCAACTGTATCCATTTTGGGACTGTTTTAAACAAAACGTGAAGCTATGCGTTGAAGAATGCCCGGGTGTCAAGCCTTTATCATGCCGAGACTCTATATAAAAGAATACAAGAAATCATTAGCTGGTAAATGTGTTTTCATTGCCTGTCGTGAAGGCATCCTGCGAAACTATTTTGATCATATTGTCACAGATATCAAATTTTTATGTCGTCAAAAAATGGAAACTTTTTTTTTTCACAATATATCAAATCGGTTTGCCAATCAAAAATTATTTCGGGATTTATCATCTCGTCTGTATCAAACAACAATTGTACGTGTTCCCTCAAATGTTGCCTTTTATCCATATGTTTTGAATTATGGAAAATCACCCCATAAAATTGTGTTTATCGAGCGGACACACTTACTTGATCTTGAAGGTAAACCTGTCAATGCGCTGACAACTTCAAATGCGCGCGCCCATTTAGCCTCTTATCGTGATCTGATATCCAATGAAAATCTAAAAGAAAACATGACCACCATATGTAATAAGATAGAACAGGCAAAAATTGAACGTGTTCATATTATTCCTGCAGGAAAAGCCTGTATTAAAAATGAATTATTCAGCATTGAAGGTTCTGGCACGTTAATTGCCAATAACTTTAATGAAACTTTTGAACATGTTAATACTGAAAACGATATCCGGATGATTGCATCGATTCTGAAACGATATCGCAGCTTAGGATTTCTGAAATTCCGGGATAAAGCCTATGTCAAAAACCATAAAAATTTTTTTTATGTAGCAAGAATTGATGATATCATTGTGGGGTGCGCCGAACAAATCCCCATTGATCAGGATACAGTTGAGTTGGGATCACTGGCAGTATCCATTCGATACAGAAAACAGCAGGTGGGGCAATTTATTATTCAAATGTTTGAAAGAAAAATGATTGAAAAGGGGGTGTCAACAATTATTTCATTGACCAGAAATCCACTATTGCAAAAAATATTTGTGAACCTGGGGTTTGTTCCGAAAAGCCCGAAACGTTATGTGAACCGACAACAACAATCTCCTGAATCACGTATGTTTGTTAAGAAAATTTAAAATACTTAGGAATACTCGAAAAATAATTTCCCCTTTTATCTTTAACATATAATCGTTTGGCACGTAGAGACGTAGGATGCTAAGTCTCTACAGAACAAAAACCCCGATGAACATATTTTTTCAAATGGGGAACTTATTTTCAGCGCATTCCTTATTCTATTATTATCGGAAAAGGAAAACAAATGACAAAACGACAGGAAATATTCCAGTTTTTAAAACAAGCAGATTTCAGTGCGCGTGAATTATCTAAAGCAATTGGCATTAGAGAGAAAGAGGTCTATGATCACCTCCAGCACATAGAAAAAACCGCAAAAAGTAAAGCCTATAAATTTAAGGTTTTTCCGGCGCAATGCAATTCCTGTGAATATACATTTAAGAAGCGAGATCGTTTGACGCGGCCCGGTCGATGTCCAATATGTAAGAAACAGCACATTGATCCGCCACGTTTTCAAATTGTTTAGGATCTGAAAATAATTTTCTCTTTTGATACAGTCAGTCAGACAAGTCCGACTGATCCTGGAAAATCGTCGGAAATTTTTTTGATAACAAAAAAGGGGAGACAAATCATGAAAAAAATTTTTATCGGAATCTTGATATTATTCACATGGATAATATCAACCGCTTATTCTGACGAGTTAAGTCGTCAAAAATATGAAGCAGCGCATGCCGCCTATCAACTGGAATTATCCGCACGCCTGCTTGAACAAACAATCGACAATTATAGCCCAATTACAAATCCCAATAGTGCGGCAACAGTACTGACTGCATTTGATCAACTGGCCAACAATTATTGGCAGGCAAGTTTGCTCATTGGCAATTTTATGAAGACTGTAAAGCAAGCCTATCCAGAACCAAATTCTTTAAATAGTGAAGCTGAAAAAATATTACAATTATTAAAGCGAGCTGTTCAGAGTGTTTCATTGCTTCAAACAATTTCAAGAGGGGCGGTCAGTGCAAACTTGAGCAGCTACAGCAAACTTTCTGATACCACTGACATTGTCTCTCATACCGGTGCAAGTACATATGTGTCATTAGTCATGACAAATTTGGAGCCATTGGGTGTATCAGCAGATATTTTTCGCGATGACCTTTACCAAAAAATTCAACAGACAGCCGTTTCCGCAATCAACAGAAAAGCAAGAAATTCAAGTGTTATTGCCAATAGTGATGCCTGTCTGGCAGCATCAGGGGCAATCGCAACCCTTGCCATGAGTGTTGAGGGTGCAGTCACTTTGGCCAGCGACGAATATGATTTTGCTGCATCGCTTGACATGATATTAAAGGATTCAAAAAATAATCCACTGTTAATTGATGAGCAGCAAAAAGCATATGCAACAACATTTAGTGCGATATTTGCAGCCACTTTTTCTGCATTACTCAATCAAAATGCATTGCAACCATTTCAAACGCCAGTTTATAAGAATGCAAACCAAACCAATGCTGAAATGTTGATTGATAAAGCGCATAAATTGGCTGAGGACGTTTCTAAAATGATTATGCCAGATAAGTCAACAAATATTGTTGATGCCATGAATTATGCCAGCATGTTGAACAGCAGCTTGCTGGATAAACGACATTTTGAACTGAGAGATTTGATCTTTGTCATGCAGGAATTATCAGGCGTCATTCAATAATTGGGGAAATATATGTTAAAAGCAAAAACAATAAAGATTCAATTTAAAAGTGACAATCACAAATTGTTGGGTACGCTTCATTTGCCCGACAATTATTCATTGAATACACCCTGCATTATCGGATCGCATGGCCTGTTCAGTGATTCCTCATCACCCAAACAACTTGCATTGGCCAGACAATGCAATCAAAAAAACATGGCATACTTTCGGTTTGATCATCGCGGATGTGGTAAAAGCGAAGGAGATTTTAAAAAAGATACCACTATTACCAATCGGTTTCGTGATTTTTGTGCGGCCATTCAGACCATGCGAGATGATCCGGATATTGGAGATCGATTGGGCTATTTTGGAAGCAGTCTGGGCGGCACTGTTGCTTTACTGGCATCCCTGATTGAACCCCCTCAAACAATGGTTACCCTTTCTGCGCCCATTTCCATGAATAGCGTCTGGGATGTATTAGTAAAAAACAGACAGGACGACCGATTAAGCAAAGATTTTTATGATGAAGCCATTAATTTTAACATTCAGGACCAATTACATCAGATCAACAATATACTTATTTTTCATGGATCTAATGATGAAGTCGTCCCTGTCGCCAATGCAAAAAAACTACATGATGATGTCTCCGGGCCTTCACAATTGTGTGTGTTTGATGGCGGATGCCATCAACTATCAAATAAGATACACCAGGAAATGTTTATGCAAAAAACGACAGACTGGTTTGATTGTTCTTTTCATGGTAATAGTTAACAAACACATGGGAACAATATACACCCTTTTTTCAAACAGACGACAAATTCAGGAGTAATTTCTGTGAATAACATTATAACAATTGTTGTATTCTTGTGTTGGTTAATACTACTCCTTATCCTTGTAATTAGATATCGAAAATTAGGAACAAAAGAAGCGGATAAAAGTTTTGAATATGCTACCAAACACAAACAGACAGAAGAAATGCTTGTTCGTGTGATGGAAGATGCGGAATCTGCACAAGAAGAGAGTAAGTCTGCCAATAAAAAGTTATATGAGAGTCAACATTTTCTTGAGCATATCCTTCAAAGTATTCTTGATGGTATCAGTGTTTTGAATCCAGACTTAACCATTCGACTGACCAACAACGTTATCAAAGAATGGTATGCGGACAGACTTCCCCTTGAAGGTCAACATTGTTATCATTGTTATCATCTGAAAAATGAAAAATGTAATCCCTGTCCTACAATGCGTTGTTTTGAAACTGGATCAATGGAAACCGAGATTGTTCCCGGCCCCAAAGGCGGTAATGTCGAATGGATTGAGTTAAACTGCTACCCCATGAAAGATAAAGATACAGGTGAAGTTAACGCAGTGATCGAATATGCCCGAGATGTTACTAAACATATCCGCTCAGAAAAAAAACTATTGGAAACAATGGCAGAAACAGAAAGTGCCAGAAATGAAGCCTTATTATTGGCCAAAGAAGCGGAAACCGCCAGGATTAAAGCTCAAAAAGCAAGTGACGCCTTAGAATTGATGAATCTGAGTCTTGAAGAGCAAACCCTGTTGGCAAATCAAATGGCTGAAAAAGCCAGACTGGCCAATCAGGCCAAAAGTGAATTTCTGGCCAATATGAGTCATGAAATTAGAACGCCTATGAATGGTGTCATTGGTATGGCCGAATTAATGATGGACACCCCGCTAAATGATGAACAATCTCAATATGTAAACATTATTCGAAATAGCGGCAACAGTTTGCTGATTCTTATCGATGATATTCTGGATTTCTCCAAAATTGAGGCGGGAAAAATGACACTGGATACTGTAGATTTTGACTTGCTCCAGACCCTTGAAGATGCTGTTGAAATGATGGCAATTAATGCACATGAAAAGAATCTTGAAATTTACTGTTTTGTCAATACAGTGATTCCGACTTTACTTAAAGGTGATTCGGGACGTCTCCGGCAGATTTTAATCAATTTAATTGGGAATGCGGTCAAATTCACTCAAAAAGGAGAAATTATCGTTAAAGTAGATCCGGAATCCATACAGGAAAACACGGTATGCGTTAAATTTTCTGTAGAAGACTCAGGCATTGGTATACCTCATGACAAACAACAGAATCTATTTTCGCCTTTTTCTCAAGTGCATAAAAATAATCACAATGAACATGGGGGAACCGGACTGGGGCTTGCGATATCAAAACAATTATGTGAGTTAATGAATGGTCAGATTGGTGTAACCAGTGAACCCGATATGGGATCATTGTTCTGGTTTACTGCAAGCTTTGACAGACAGACGGTTTCTCAACCCCAGGAAGCAACAACCAGCGCATTTCAAGATCAACGCATCCTAATTGTAGATCATAAACGCAGCAATTGCATGCAACTCAAACATATGCTTCGCACATGGAATTGTATTGTTGAAACAGCTTCAAACGAAATGCAGGCTCTAAATGAATTAAAAACCGCATGTCAAAGAAAATCTCCTTATCATATGGTTTTATTAGAGTTTCATCTGCCAGAAATCAGCGGAGAAGACCTGGCCAGAAAGATTAAATCTGATCTGGAACTTGCAGAAATCCATATCGTGTTGATGACTTCAATCGCCCATGCAAAAAATCGGAATAATGCAGAATTATTTGATACGATTACCAGACCTGTAAGGTATTCTCGCTTGTATGATTGTCTTAGTCTGGCTTTTAAACATAAATTTGTGCCACCTGAAAAACCAACCCCAAAAAATATTCCAATCGATAAACGAAAAGAAGCACAAATCCTGCTCGTAGAAGACAATCTGACCAATCGAATGGTCGCACAGGCAATTTTAACAAAACTGGGGTATTCTGTTGATGTTGCTGTAAATGGTCTGGATGCGCTTGAAGCCTTAAAGAAAAAATTATACAACCTTGTTTTTATGGATTGTCAAATGCCAAAAATGGATGGATATGAAGCCACCAAAAACATACGCAACTCTACTGATCTGATCAACAGCAAAAATATTCCCATAATTGCGATGACTGCTTATGCCATGAAACAAGACAGGGAAAAATGTTTAAATTCAGGAATGAATGACTATATCAGCAAACCGGTAACCCCAGACACAATATCAACGATTATAAATAAATGGTTAGATAATTTTTCTTATACACAAGATGGTGTTGTCAAAAAAGATACCCCAGAAAAGTCAGATTCTCCCATTTTTGATGAAGAAGAACTGATGCTGCTTTCTATGAATGATTTCAGCATTGCTGTAATGGCAATCAAGAATTATTTGTCATCGGCATCAGAGATGTTCGATGAACTTGAGCAGGCATTTAATGAAAAAAATATGAATCAAATGCATATTCTCGCACATACATTAAAAAGTTCATTTGCGCAAGTTGCTGGTAAAGCAGCCGCTCAGGTGGCTTTGAATATGGAATTGGCAGGAGAAGAATGCAGATATGATGAAATGTTACAACTCATGCCAACGTTCAGACAGAGGTACAATCAATTTAATGAAGAACTGAAACAATGGATGGCAAAGCATTCCGAAGGGAAATTGGATGAAACAGTTTGATTTTTTTTATAATAATTATGTGCTGTTGGTTGTGGGGGCTGTAATTATTATTGGATCTGCTGGATATTTGCCAGAATTAATTCGTCATTATCCTGTTTTTTTCATATGGCTTTTTCGAATCGCTGGAATTGTATTGTTTGCCTGCATATTGATTTCAGTAAATCTTCTAAAAACTCATCGTAAAGAAATAGCGAATGTGATCAAAAGACAGGAAAGATTTGAACTGACACTCGATACCAGTGAAATCGGTTTCTGGGATTGGAATATTGCCACCAACGATGTGTATTTCAGTCCAAACTATTTTATCATGCTTGGCTATCGCCCCAATGATTTTCCGATGAAACTTACTACATGGGTGGCGTTGCTGCATCCGGAAGATCAAAAAAACATTGTACCATTGGTGGAAAAATATGTTCAACAGGCAATACCTTATGAACTTGAATTTCGTATGAAATGCAAAGATAAATCATGGAAATGGATTTCTGGCCGAGGAAAATTCTACAATGTTGATACTGATGGTCATCCCCAACGCGCTTTTGGCGTTCATGTGGACATTCATGAGAGAAAAATAGCGGAACAACAATACCAAAATTTTGCAGTAGTGATTCAGCAGGCTATTGAAGGAATTGCTGTTGCAGACCTGGATGGCTATATTCAATACGCCAATCCGATGTGGGTCAAAATGCATGGTTACGATTCTGTTGATGAAATTCAAAACAAACACATAACTATATTTCACACGAAAGAACAATTGAAAGCAGAAGTTATCCCCTTTAATGAAAAAGTCAAACAAAATGGTATGCACAAAGGCGAAGTGGGACATGTAAAAAAAAATGGCAATACATTTCCGACATTTATGGAAACTGCTTTGCTAAAAGATTCGCACGGCAAACCATATGCCATTGCTGGATTTGCTCAGGATATCACAGAACAAAAACAAAATGAAATCAAGAAAAAACAGACAGATCAAGCCCTGGTGCTTGCATTGAAAGATGCCAAAATGGCCAATAAGGTCAAAAACGAATTTCTTGCCAATATGAGCCATGAAT
>Ga0272440_1001108_pt1 | contig 22403 bp, 11 predicted proteins | sample SSMMMBAug17_FD_192440 | JGI IMG/M metagenome (GOLD analysis project Ga0272440, IMG submission 192440) | Marine sediment archaeal communities from Little Sippewissett salt marsh, Falmouth, MA, United States - SSM-MMB-Aug17 | ecosystem: Environmental > Aquatic > Marine > Wetlands > Sediment ...
TATTAAACAAATCATGCTAAAAAAGCAAGAAAAAAACTTTATCGATATCATTTTGAAATACAAATGGTTATCGGTTAATAATCGATATCTTGACATTTAGCAATTAAGGGTTTACATAAGAGAATATGGGATTAAAAATTTTAATAAATTGGGTTTGACAATTAAAAACATTGCAGAAGCAATGGACATTGAAGTAGTTAAAGTACAGAAAATCCTGAATAAATAATGATTTATCCACTGTAGTTCCAGTTGGTTTACTTTTGAAATCTGCTCAAGTGCATATGTTTGAGAATCAAATATCAATATTATTTTTCTATTGTTGATTGAAAAAATGCTACCTTATAAAAGAATTATTGACAATGAATCTACTATATTCTAAACTTTAATAAACTTTATTTTACCATGAAAATAATCCCAAATGAAACTATACGTGGATTTCATATTTTAAATTAATATTAACTTCTAATCATTCTTAGTTTATTAGTTAAATGGATTTTCATGTTTGGGTTTAAAAATGACATTTTCATGAACGTTTATAATATAAGGGATTATTTAGTGAATATTTTGAAATGGAGATTTTGATAAATGCCAACAGAACGTCTAACTGAACGTCTTAAAAAATGGGTTAAGAAACCTGACAGTCGAGGTGGTACGCATTACAATGACCTAAAAAAATCCATTAGTGTCTACTTGAATTTAATATTAAATTTAAAGGTTGGAACTACAATTTCCGATATTGAATTAGGTTTTCCAAGTGTTACTCAAATTGATGTTCATTCCTTAGAATCATCCATAAAAAAAATTATAGCCAATTATGAAAAACGATTAACGGTTAAAAGTGTAAAATTTATGGAAGAACCTAATTCCACTGAATTGCTTTTTAGCATAGACTCATCAATAGAAGAAACAAGTGGTCAAAAAAAAACGATTCATTATTTATGTGAGCTTGGTATTGATAGAAAATTTAAAGTATTGTGTTAATATTATGGAAAAAAAACTTAAAAAGTATTTTGATCAAGAAATCTCATTATTAGATACTATTTTTAATGGAGAGTTTAAGGAGTTATATCCAAGTGTTGCAAAAAAGAGAAAGCTCGACCCAGACGTTAAAAGCTTGTTAAAAGGCGTTGCATATTTAACAGGCATAATTAATAAAAAAAATGATGACGACTTTCCAGAAATTATTCATGAATTAATACGAATCATTTTTCCTCATTACTTGCGCCCTATTCCTTCAATGACAATTGTCTCCTTTAAACCAAATAAAAATCATATAAATAGTGTAATCATTGAGCGTGAAAAAACAAGCCTTAAATCAAAACCAGTTGAACAGGCTGGAAGAGTAACAAATTGTTTGTTCAGAACATGTTTTGATGTTGAGCTTCATCCATTAGAACTACGGTCAGCTACATTAAGTGAAAATATTAAAGGCTACCCAACAATTAAGCTGAGTTTTAAATTCAATGGTATAGACATCAATGAATGGCAAATAAATAAATTAAGACTGCATTTATCAGGAAAAAATTTTGTTGAAGCCTCTAATTTATATTTTACTCTAATGCAATATTTAACAGCATTTTCAATAAAAACCGACGATGAAGTTGTAGAGTTTCAAAAAGAAATGCTTGTTCCTGTTGGATTTTCAGAAGAGGATGCTGTGATTCCTTATCCGGCAAACTCTTTCTGGGCTTATCGTGTTCTTCAGGAATATTTTATTTTACCTCAAAAATTTCTTTTTATAGACCTGATTGGCCTTGATTCCTGGAAAACAAAATCAGAAAATTTTGATATAATTTTTGAATTAGAAAAAACTCCAAAGTTTATGGGATCGATAAATCTATCTAACTTTGTTTTATTTGCAACACCTGTCGTTAATTTATTTCATTGTGATGCAAACCCGATTGAGCTTGACCACAAAACAAAAAAATATCAATTAACTCCAGATTCTGAAGAATATTGTCAGATTTTTTCAGTTAAAACAGTTTCAGGGCATATTCAAGGCAAGAATAAGAGAAAGATTTATGAGCCATTTGATCGGGTGATCGGACAAAATAAATCAAAGCCTATATATACAACTCATATTGAGAAAGGGATAACAGCATCAAACAATGATGAATATCAATTGTCAATTTCTTTTCTTTATAATAATAAGCAAAGTATCCAGCAAGAAACAATATTTACAGAGCTTTTATGCACGAATGGTATTCTTCCTGAAAAACTGGAGGAGGGGACAATAACAGAAAAAGCAGATACATCACCAGACAAAGCTACATTTGAAAATATCATTGGCTGTACAAGTATTGTTTTACCGCCGGACGATAAAAACAGCTTGTGGCATTTAATTTCTCATTTATCTTTAAACTATCTTTCTTTAGAAAACAAAGATAATTTAAAATCGCTATTAAAGAATTATTCTATTATAAATGATTCAATGATGGAAAATCAATTATACGCAAATATTTATAAGAAAATAGATAGCATTGAAAAGGTAACATCCATGCCTTTTGATGAAATAATAGATGGCGTGATGATGCGAGGAAAAGAAATAACGATTGAGGCTAACAGTGATGCCTTTTTGTCTACGGGCGATTTTTATCTTTTTGGATGTATAATGGATTTTTTTATAAGATCTTACGCTTCATTAAATACGTTTACAAAGCTTGTATTAAAAGATATCTATTCAAAAGCTGGCCCTTTTAAATGGAAAGCCAGAATAGGTGAACGTATACAGGTTTAGATTTGAAAGAAAAACAATCAAAAAAAATACTAAAAATTAGTTCCCGAATTAATGTTTGAAAAGGTTTCTTATATGATAATGATAAATAAAAAAGGATTAACAGATATTGATATAAAACTAGAATTATTCAAAAAAGGGCACTCGTTCTCTTTTGAACAAGTTATCCGTCTGATTAACCACTTCATTAAAAATAAAAGTTTTGATGAAAAAACAATAAAAATTAAACCAAATTTATCACTAAGTTATCCTATCGCTGACGTTGAAAGAATAGAAGACAAAGATAATTATTATTTAATTACTATGAATTTTTTGGGTCTTTATGGTTTTTTTTCTCCAATACCTTTATTTTACACAGAATCTCTTATGGAAGATGTAATTGAGGGAGAATATGTTGTAAAGGATTTTTTAGACGTTATTAACCAGCGATTGTATGATTTACTCTATCAGAGTATGCAAAAGTATTATATTTTTTTTCAGGTTATTGAAAGGAATGATTTTGATTATATTGAAAGAATTTTATGTTTATCCGGGCTTGGAAACAATAATTTAAACCATGATATATCAAACTCTTTACAGCTAATACCCTATACAGGATTATTAAACCAACACCCTAGATCTGCTTTTGGCTTACAAATTTTTTTAAAGAATATTTTAAATGCTCCAATCAAAATTAAACCATTCATTTATAAAGAAAGCAAAATTCCAGAACATCAGAAATTTTATTTAGGAGGAGCACACTCAGTGCTTGGAAAAGATTTATTTTTAGGAGAGGTGCTCCCTAATCGGTCAAGTAAATTTCGAATTCAAATTGGACCACTTACAAAAGAGTCCTATCCAAGTTTTCTTCCAGGTGGGCAACAATATGAGAGATTATTATTTTTTACAGATCTATTTGTATCTGAGCCTTTTGAATATGACATTGAAATTATTATTGCTGAAGTCTCAAGCTCAACTTGTCTTGGCATCAAAAATTATTCTGAATTAGGCTTAAATACATGGCTTTTTTCCGGCAACAGTTTGTTGTATAAAAAAGTCATATTTACAACAATTTAATAAAGAAAGGATTATAAGTTGTGAATATTGATACGAAGTCATTGATTGAAAAATTAAATAATTATTGCACAAATGCTTTAGAAGCATCAACAGGCTTATGTGTTTCAAAAACACACTATGAGATCACAATAGAACATTTTTTGATTAAACTAATTGAAAATTCTGATGCAGATATTCAATTGATATTAGAATACTATAACCTTGATCGCGGTCAATTTCTTAATATTGTAAACAGATCTATGAGTGATCAGATAAAGGGAAATTCATCACGACCAGTGTTTAACCCTTTTTTAATTGAATGGATAAAGGATTCATGGATTACTGCAACACTAAACTTTAATCAGCACGCCATTCGGTCTGGCCATTTGCTTTTCTCATATCTTGATCCATCTGCAAAATATACAAATGAGATAATTTTATCATTTTTTAAATTAATTAATAAAGAACAAATGAAAATAGATTTTGAGTTAATACTGGAAAAATCTATAGAACAATGTTTTTCATTAGTTCAAAGTAAAACAGGCACAATAAATAATGAAGCTGAAGCTTCAACAGAATCAATAAAAAAATTCTGTATTAATTTTACACAAAAAGCAATCTCCGGAGAAATTGATCCTGTATTTGGACGAGATGATGAAATTCGTCAAATGATAGATATCCTCGCAAGAAGACGTAAAAACAATCCAATTATTGTAGGAGAGGCGGGTGTTGGAAAAACTGCACTTGTTGAAGGTTTGTCATTGAGAATAACAGAAGACGATGTACCCGACTTTTTAAAAGATGTGACAATTCTGGGTTTAGATATGGGACTTTTACAGGCTGGTGCAAGCGTAAAAGGAGAATTTGAAAATCGTTTAAAGGCTGTTATTAAAGAGGTGAATGCTTCTCTGAAGCCAATAATAATGTTTATCGACGAAGCGCATATGCTAATTGGGGCAGGAGGAAAATCAGGAGGGAGCGATGCTGCAAACTTACTAAAACCAGCGCTTGCTAGAGGAGAGCTAAGAACTATTGCAGCAACTACATGGTCTGAATATAAGCAATTCTTTGAAGAAGATCAAGCATTGGAGCGACGATTTCAAATTGTTAAGTTAAATGAACCGTCCGTTGAAGTTACAACACTTATTTTAAGAGGTTTAAAAGAAAATTATGAAAAAAAGCACGGTATCGTTATACGAGATGATGCTGTTAAAGCTGCAGCGGAATTATCAAAACGATACATAACAGGAAGGTTCTTGCCTGATAAGGCTATTGATGTTCTAGACACAAGCGCAGCACGTCTAAAAATTCTTCTCTCAACAAAACCAGATAATATTGAAAATAAAGTGAGAATGAATCAGGCGCTTGAAAGAGAAAAAAATGCATTGATAAGAGATCAGTTACATAATGTTGAAGTAGATGAATTGCGGTTGAAAGAAATTGATAAATTAATAAACGAATTTTCTACTGAAATAGAAGTGCTAACTTCGCAGTGGGAGATAGAAAAGCAGCTTGCTTTTGAGATAATTGACTTAAGAAAACAAGTATATCATACAGAGTCGGAAGAAGAACGTAATACAAACAAACAATTGTTACATGAAAAAATGGCAGTTTATCTTGAAATACAAAAAAGTAAGGCACACGTAATTCCTATAGAAGTTGACCCAAATTTAGTTGCAAGAGTTGTATCCAACTGGACAGGAGTACCTTTTGGTATTATCAAGCGTAATGATGCTGAAACAATTCTTTCTTTAGAACAAAACCTTCAGAAGAAAATAAAAGGTCAAAAGGATGCTATCCAAAAAATTGTCAAAGAACTGACCATTTCAAATTTAGGGATTAAAGCTTCTGAAAAACCACTGGGTGTTTTTCTATTGGTTGGTCCGAATGGTGTCGGAAAAACTGAAACAGGACTTGCAGTTGCTGATATATTATTTGGAGGGGAACGGTCTGTTATTTCATTAAATATGAGCGAGTTTCATGGCGAACATACAGTCTCCAGATTGATCGGTGCACCACCAGGTTTTGTTGGCTACGGAAAAGGCGGCAAGCTAACCGAAGCTGTCAGGCAACGCCCTTATTCTGTTATTTTGATTGATGAACTGGAAAAAGCACATCAAAATGTTTTAAATATTTTTTATCAAATCTTTGATAAAGGGACTTTGACAGATAATGAAGGCAAGCAAGTTGACTTTAAAAATACCGTTATTTTTTTAACAAGTAATATTTCAGGCGACACCATAACAAAATTGGCTGAAAATAAAGAAATTTCATATGACATTATCTATGAAGAAATTCTTCCGATATTAAAACAAGCTTTCACTACTGCTTTTATATCACATACCAGAGTTGTACCTTTTTTAACTCTTGATCGAAACGCTATAAGGGAAATTGTTACTACGAATCTTGATCACCTAATAAATCGTTTGTCCGCAACGCATCAGTTTGAGTTTAGATATTCAAATACAGTAACTGAAAAAATTGTTGAGCGGTGTATCAATGTTGAAAGTGGTGCCAGAAACATTGTAAATATTATGAATGGAACTATTTTGCCAGAAATATCACTTCAACTTCTAAAAACGGTCAATAATCAATCATTGCCAAAAAAGGCAGAAATGATAATTAATACAGATGGAAATTTTGAAATGATTATTTCAGAACCTGTTTGTTAATAAATAACAGTAGGAAACTATTATGACAAATATATGGTTAACGTCATCTCACTCATTTCAACAATATCTTCCAAAGATTTCTGATACATTAAATAAGTATGCCATAAATATCAATGGGCATTTCTGGGAGGATAATCTGAAAAACATGTCCTGGAAATATGTCTACGAAGAGATTGCAATGAGTGATTTTTCTTTATGGCTCATCTTTTTATCATCAGATGAGTGGGAAAAATTTTCCATCAGATATGCGATTTCTTTGCTAACAATTGCTGTCCAACAAAAAAAAGGATTGAATTTTCCTATTGTGATATTAAAACTACCAGAAGATTCATTGAATTCGGAAATGTTACCAGACCCAATGAAAAATTTAGAAATATTATCTTTATCCATACAAGATATTGGCCCTGAGTTAATATCCCAAAAGCATAAATCCTCTGTATTACGAGAAAGAGAGTATCACATCGGTGTACACGTCAATCCTATTTATGGGCAATGGTTTGAAGTAGGACCAGTAAATTCAACATGGAAAAAAGGTTCGATATTTGGTGTCAAAGGAGCCGAGATAACCTTTCAAGGAGTAGGCAATCGAGGAGTTTTGCCTCAAGAATGCACCTTGGAAAGTCCTGTAGAAGGCATTAAAGTAACAACAAGAACAGATGAATACATTGCATGGATTATCCAAAATGAAATAAACAAAGATACGTCCCACTTTATTCAGGTAAAGGGGGATCCGTCTGCAATTATTTTGGGTGAACATGTTGAAGGATTATCTGGCCTACTGTATGTTAACCGATTTTAATTATTTGAAAACATCAAAATTATTGATAGTTAGGTGAACAATATGAACAATGCAGTTGAAAGGCAAGAAATTGACAACGAAACTTTTTTGCAATTAAGAAAGCTGACAGATACAGTTGTTAAATTCTTGGATAAAAGACTGAACAGGCATCTTGATACAATAAAACCCCTTTTTGTTGTTAACAAGCTATTTGGCACCTATGTCAAATCATCTGTCCAAGATGATGTTGCAGGCTCAGATAAAGCTTTTGCCGAGCTCCAACAATTATTTTCTTCAGTAAGTGAATCACCTTTTGGAATTACGAAAAAATTGAACCCTCCCCTGCTGCCAATATCAAATAAGCTTTCTGCGCATAAATTCCAGTACAAACTAACCATTAATAACACAGAAAAAGAGATAACTTCGCCCGTACAATGGACAATATCATACAGTGGGGATTGTTCTCTTCAAAGAATGCATAATATGTTAAATGGAGAAGAAAAATATAATGTCGAGGAAATAAAACAGACAATACTTAACCATTTAGCATTGGTTGTATATCTAAAATATCATAACGAATTCATTAGATTATTCGAAGATTTATGTTATCAGGTAGATATTGTAAAACTGGGATATTTAGGTAATTTGCCTGTTGTAACTTTAAGATCACCTCTTCAAACTGTCTTGCCAACCAATGCGTTCATTGAAAAAGTGACACAATTTTCAGGCATTCCTGCTTTCCAGGAGATAATCAAGCCTGATGCTATTGAAAAATTTTCAGATCCATTAAAAGCGTCTTTGGAAAAAGTTATTAATATTTAAAACTTGTACTGGTTTGACCTCTTAGGTTCCATAGAAGTATATAATAAGGAAAATAGTCAAACCAAACGCCGAAATGATACTGATTGTCTTAATGAGTTCGTATTTGATCGTTTTTTGATAATTATCTTCAGGAAATGGACTAGAAATAAGCATTGATATATTTTCTTGGTTATTTTGTTGTTCAATATTTGAACGTTGCTGTTCTGAGTCTGTTTTTTTGATCAGTAGATTTCCAGCATGAAATTGAAAAAAGGGCCCTTCAGGAGTTAAGGCAATCACATCATCTAAATCAAGAGCTTGTTCACAATCTTCATTAAGTCGAAGATTATTGATTTTGATGATATTGGCTCCTGTTAAGTCTTTAATTAAAAATTGTTTTTTTTCATATTTAATTTGCATGTGAGTATCACAAAGACGTTGATCTTCAATATGGCAAGAACATGAATTATTTTTCCCTATGGTAATTGGGGCCGTGTTTGTGGAGTACCCAAACACTTTATCATCTATTACAATATTAATCTCCTCATTTTGGTCCGCTATATAAGTACCTTCATCAAAAGAATTGATTTGGGGTTTACACGCATCTTGAGTTGGAGACAAACTTCTTTTTTCCACAAGCACACTAATTATGGGGCCATTTTCAGAGAAAGAAAACCAGTCTCCTGTTTTGATAAAACGAAAAGGTATTTTTTTACCTTTAAAAAAGGTTCCATTTTTAGTATTCAGATCGGTCAGTTTGAGTTGTTCCCCTTCTTTTGTTATTTCTGCATGTACTCTGCTAATATGTGTCATTTTCGGTGGATAACAAATTTCACATTTATCGGGTAACCGCCCTATTCGAATTGGAAAGTTTGAAAACTCTTGTGATTTATGATCATAAGGCTCTGACATATGAATAATTTTTACAATCATTATTTCTTTTTTCAATAAAAAAATTGTTTATTTTAATAATTAATATGTGATAATATTCTGATACATATTATTTTATCACATATGATGCTATAATATGTCTTTTAATAATCAAAAAATTTTATGGAGATAAACGATGAAAAAAAATTTCCCAATACACCAACTTAGAGAAAACATCAAAGAAAAAAAAGATGAATATACCATATTAACATATATAATACAAATAATTGAAAACAAATTTTTTTGTTTACTATATTGTGTTGCAGCTTTTAGCATTGGCTTATGCGCATGTGCAAGGCAGCAAGTCATTATAGTTGACCCCACCGAAACGCAGCCTACGTTTGATAATGACATATTAAATCAATATTCTGAACAAAATAATATTAATGCCAAAAACAATTTGTGTGAAATTGGCATCGTAAACGAAAATGTCGATTCTTTACAAATAAAAGCAGACATAAAAAATCATGAATGGGAAAAAAACATAGACAATGCTTGGGGTGGTAAACTTTTTACGTTTCATTATTTCCGTTCAAATTCTAAATTATTTACAAAAAAAGGGTTCCAAAAAGAAGTAGCAGCAAATGGAAAAGAAAGATATCTTTTAGCAGATCAACCTCATCCAAAGATTTCTGGTATAATGCTCAATGTTTTTGTTCATGGAATTAAAAACAAACCTGGACGATTGGATTTTATATATCAATCAAGGAAAAAAAATAATTTTGAAAAAATTACAAGAAATAATTTCATTTTAGAAAATCGGAAACCAGATAAAATACAAATTGGCATAAAAGATCCAGGTGATCAATCAAATTGCCCAATTGTCCACTTGTTCTATTTCAGTGACAAATTTCTTATAGACTTGCAAGGCCTTAACTTAATAAAAGATACACTTTCCAGCATTGCATACATTGAAATATTTTATGAGAACGTAATTATTTTAACCAAAAAACTTTCAGGAAAAGAAACAACTATTCCATTTTCTACTGAAATCCAGCCTACAAACGTACGATTAGTTTCTCGTTTTGGTACAATTGCAGCAACACCCGATCAACATAATAAACATTTGTTTAAAATCAACCTTTTCCCTTTTATTAAAACAATCTTTGTCAAAGATGCCATAGGTAATCCGCTCGATAAGGCCAATGTTTGTGTCAGCTTAAACATTCACAAGAAAAAATCTGTTCCTGAAGATGGAATTCTAAGCTTGTTTGGTCATTTAGGCAGGATATTTTCTAAGCCTGAGAAATCATTGATAAATCCAGTATTAATTGCAACGCAATCAGACCATGAGGGAAAAGTGTACTTTCTATCATGGAAATATCCATTCTCAAAGTTTACCACTGATGTTTTAAAACAAGGATATATTCCTGTTGAAAACCACACATTATCTAACAATGGAGAGATTATATTAACCGAAGATAAAACGCGAATTCATTCCTTAATATTTGATTTTAAACAATGTATGAATGAGAATATAAACGTTCATAAATCTAAAGGTCATCTTAATATTTATGACAATGGCGTCAAAGTTGCGAAACTCAAGCCAGACATGTCTGAAACATTACCTTTTGTAAGCAATCCACAGTATTATTTTTATCATCCAAGCTACTTTTATAATACCATTTATAACCGGTTTACCGATATTTTTGAAGTATCCCCAACCCAGTTTAATCAAAAACAGAAAAAAGGTGCCCTTGATGAGCAAGTTCTCATCATCATGGACGTTACAGATGATGATCCCAAGGGAAGAGCTTTTATTAAAGCAATTTCAGCGTTAAAGAAATATCTTCATAAGATTGGATGGGATACTTTTTCCAAATCAAAAAAGCAAAAATTCCGAATTGCGACAGCATACCATGATCATCTGAATTATTTATCATCAACAAATGATATTAATGTTGATTTGTTAATGGTTCAAGCAGATAGTTCTTTTACTGAACAGCTCAAAAAGGCCTTTTCATCATTTCAGACCAACAATGAATATCCAAAAAAAGTTATTTATATTATTTCTTCAAAAAGAGCAACTGTAGTACCGGATGAATATCTTGTTGAGTCGTTTAACACTGAAATACTCAACAACAATAGAATAGCATTTAATGCTATTATTATAGGCGATTACGGTGGAATCCCATTGACACAATTAGCACAAAGAACATATGGTAAGTACTCATGGTGTCTAACAGATGATTGTGTTTATTCTAAATTAAATCAAATCATTAAATATGCTTCACCAGAAGAGATAGAAGGTACAATACTATGCAATGGCTTCACTGAGCAATAACTGATACATGAAAAATATGTGTGACAAAAACAAAAAAAACTGTTATAGTAAGACGATAAATCAAATAATAGAGGTGAGATATGATATTGAGCAAAATAAGTTGTTTAAATATGATAGTTCAAAATTTAATTGCTATTACTTTTGTGTTTTTTATTGATATAGCTTATTGTAATAACAAATATTTAAAAGCCCCTGATCCTCATAAATTTAAAAATCCTACCGAATTATGGGAACGTAAGCCTGCTGCTGACAGTTGCATGCTAAGTTTGTGGTATGTTTTTTCTGATAGAGACAATCTACGACTTTACAAAACATATAAAGGCCGTCAAAAAGTTGCTTCGATCAAATATCTTCACAAATTCAGAGTGTTTGATCTTAAATATCACTATTTACATGTTGAATCCTGTGAGGACAAATCCATAAAAGGATGGGGAAGAATTGAACAATTTATAATTTTGCCCCATGCAGTAAAAACAAAAAACTCAATTACACACAAAGCTGTATTGATTAACCAGCTAGGTTCGATAGATAACAATGTAAATATTGTAGATCCATTACGACAGCCAGGCAATTATGGAGAAAAAACAAATAAACAAATTAAAATCCTCGAATTTGCACATATTTACAATTATTTTCCAAATAGTAAAGACCCTATCTCTATTTTACTGGGTAAGGCACCTTATTTTTTTCCTAGAGCTAAAGAAGGAGAATCATCTTCAATTCAGGATATTATGCTGGGATGGGTACCTGCAGACAGAATTTTGACCTGGGATACCAGAGAAGGCTTTGAGCCAAACACAGATCGAAAGCATCCCATATATTATTTTAAAGATAAAAAAGATATGGTATCGTATTACCAGGATCATATACATGATGACCAAGTACCCCGCAAAGACTTGCTAGTTATTTGTCCTGACACCAAAGATCTGATTGATCGGTCGTCATGGCCACCTAAAGTGTTTCGATATGCAATTTTGAAAAGCAACAATGATATTACGCAGCCTTTTGAAATAGGTATTACCAGTGCCAAACTGAATGAAAGAATACTGGATAGCATTGTTATCAATTCTGTGGAAACCGTTAGAAAAAATTTACATAACCGGGATGTAGTGTTCGTCATTGATGCGACGATGAGCATGAAGCCCTATCTCAAACTAGCTGGTAAAATTTCAAAGAAAATAATGGATAAGTTTAGAGAAAAGAAACGAAAAAATAAGGAAAAAGGAACATTACGCTTTGGTGTTGCTTTATATCGTGATTATAACAATTTAAACAATGTTTTTGAAATTGATCCACAACATGGCTTTCTGACACCCAATGTCGAAAAAACGAAAAAGTATTTGGAAAATATTATCCCAAAATCAAGTTATGAGAAAAAAGGAGATCCAGCCTATTACCCAGAAGCTGTATTCCAAGGACTCATTCGATCTATCAAAAACATGAACTGGAAGGATAACTCCCGAAAACTGATCATTCATATTGGTGATGCCGGAAATCACAGCAGAGGCAAAGATAAATACAATGAAAAAGATATTGCTGATAGGTTGTCATCACATGATATTTCTTACTCAGCTATCCAGATAGAAAATGATTCACTTGATCCGGATAACATTAAGGCACAATGTTCCTTTTGCAACCAAACACGCCTGGTTATAAAGAATACGCTGCATAATATTTTAGCTTTGTCTAAACAATATGAAGGAAAAAAAATATTTCCATACAGCAGACGAGAATTAATGAATGGTATCGCGGAGACCTCATTAACAGAGAAACTCCTTGAAAAAAAGTGTATTCCTTGTGGTAATGAACGTTGGCAGCTAAGGTGCATAAAACCAGACCAAACGAGATTATATGAGAAAACAATTGAAACACAGATCAATAACCTTACACAAGAAGTCTTTGAAGCCAAAGCGATTGTTGATGACTTCAGGCGAGGTCTTACTCCCAAGCCTGATACCACTTCACAATCTAAAGACAATGTTTCATATAGTCCCTTATTGATGCCCGGTATTGTTAAAAGTCTGACTAAGAAAATTGGCGAAGATATGCTTATCAAAAGCAAAGATCCAGCTATAAAAAATAAAATAATCGAATACATTGGAGAAAATAACTTTAATCAGTTAACCAATAGAGTGCAACGGGAAGAAATGACTCTTATCATTGGTGAAAAAGAACTAAAACGATATTTAGATAAAGATGTACGCTTTTTCACAAAAGCATATGTCATGTTAAAAAAACCTGGCAGCAATTATTCAAATAAATATAACCAACTGAATAAAAAAGTTCTTTTCCGAAAAAAAGAACTGGAGCTTCTGATATACCCATTAGGAGTATTCAAAAATAAATATTTGTGCCAGATACATCCGAATAACTTAAGAGTATTGTGGACATCCTTTTTACTGGCAATTCTTGGAGAAGATTCTACTTTTGTTAAAGCTGATGATTTCATCAAAAAGGATGATACTGCCAGTCGTCTTTATGAACAACAATTTGGGGTTTCTTTAAGAAAATCACATAGGCTTTTAAACATGAAGTATTCGGAGGTTATACATGGAAAATTTCATGATGAAAAAGCTATTGAAGAACTGGAAGATTATCTTTGCAAAGCATATACGAAATTGAAAAAAAAATATGATGATGTAAATAGTTATTATACTATTTTTGGAAATGAATACATCTGGGTGGATGCGTCCGTGTTGCCTTGATTGTTTTATGTTCCGGAGAGGCATGATGAAAAATTCCTTTGCTAAACAGGTGAGTAAACGAGATTTTAATCCCAAGAGAGTTCAAAACACTTATAGACAATATTTGTTTCAGTGTAAACTCCATATCTATGGCAGTCGCGTAATTCTCTTTATATTATGCTTATTTGCTTTTTTGTATTTAGGCATATTTACAGGAACTCAAATATACTTAGATGAAATGGAAAAAAATCCTTTCACATCTGCAATTCATCTAGAAAAAAGAATGCGTTTCAGCGACTTAAGTTTATTGAAACAAGGATTTAAATACAATAGAGAAACACAAAGTTGTACAGTAAATGCAAACAGTCAGGGCATTACTGTTATTAAGGAAATATACCCCTATAACAAAAATGCTCTATATTTTTTAGATAAAAACGGTCAGGAAATCGTTGGCCGTTTCAATGTGGCAAGCTTTAAAAAGGATTACTTTATTCAAAACTGGCTAAAAGGCTATCTAACCTCTGATTACTTTCTTTCTGATGATAATAATGGCATTATTGTTTCAAATAAATTATACACATTGATGGGTTTTTCAGATTTCAGCAAAGTCAAAGCTGTCCCAATCTATACGGTAAAGGCCGATATACTTCAACATCGTGCAGAAAAATCCATAGGTGAAAACCAGCCTCTGAGCGATGCTGAAAAAATGATTTATGTTAAAGATTTTAACTTAATAAATACCTCTAATCATCATCTACCGAAATTTGATGCCATAATTACGGAGAAAGAATATTATCAATTATTCAAAGCAGATTATTATAAACCGTGCAAGTTTATTGATTTTTTCTACATCATTTCTGAAAATCAAAGCATAGATCAAAAAGAAATAGATGAATGGGCGTTTAAACATTTTGAGTATAACTTTGACCTCACAACCAATAATGATCAGCATTTTGCAATCATACGTTTCAAGAGTAATGGCCATGAAATGTCGAAGCGGTGCAATATAATCAATAATTTCTTTGAACTGAAAGATAAAGATCAATTTCTGAAACTTGACTTTTCAAAAAGTGATGCGTACGAACTGGTACCAGATGACAATGTTTATTATAATTCATTTTTGTACTTAAACAATGTACCTGATATAATAAACAATATCGAAACCATCTCTCGGTCACTGATACAAGAATACCAATGTCCCATTGAAGATGGCCAGGCCATAACACTTCAGAAATTACGCAAAAATTCCAGGATCTTGAAAGGATTTTCAATAATTGTTGTCACCAGCATTTTGATAAGTTTACTATTTTATATTTGTATGACTTTCACCCTTTTCATACAAACAAGAATTCATATGATTGGAATGATGAAGTCAATGGGAGCAACATCTCGAAGTATTATTTGGATATATATATACGAATCGCTAAAACTCATTGCGCCATCTCTAATTTTTGCTTTGGTGATCGCATGGGCTGTCCAACATGGATGCTATCTCATTTTAACAGATATTGTTTATGTCTTTCATTACCCTGCAGTAATGATATCTGTTGCTGCTATTTTTCTAATTACGACATTAGGTGCATTACTTGCTGCTTGGCATGTAGTTTCTCGCCCGCCTTATGAGTTATTATCTTATCAGGTTTAGGCTTTAGAAAGGTGATACATTGACAGATAATATTTTTGTGATTGATAAAATCAAAAAAACTGTAATCCGAAAAAAAAAATCAGTTACGCGTATCTTTGAGAAAATTCGTATTCAGAGAAATACATTAACACTGATCAAAGGGAATACAGGCATTGGAAAAACGACACTTATCAATTTATTGGGACTGATGGATCAAGTGGATTACGATCAAGAGGATGATGTCTACTTTATCCCTTCATCCGAACAAGAAGCCATTTCATACAAAAACACTTCTTTAAGTCAAATTGAACTAATCCGTCAAAAATATTTTGGTTTTATGTTTCAGCATGACCACTTGATTGATAGTTGGTCTGGCTGGGAAAATGTTATTTTGCCCGAACTTATTCGGCATCCATCCAAGTCCCCATCATTGGCCATGAATACAGCGGAAAAATTAATTAGGGAATGCAATTTCGACGATTTGCTTGAAGATGAAATGATGAAAAGAAGTCCAGCAACTTTTTCCGGTGGTCAGCGTCAAAGATTAGCTTTAATAAGGGCGTTGATACACAGTCCTGTAATCTTGTTCGCCGATGAACCTTTTTCTTCAATTCAGATAGACATGGCCGAAGAAATTTTAAAGGTTTTATATCAAAAAACAAAAGAAGGCATGACTGTAATTATGGTCATTCATGACATTCACGATGCTTTATTTACAAAAAATACCTTTGATGTCAATACGATTGATTTAAATGACATCAGAATACTAAGGTAACAATAACAATATTATCGTTCAACTTAGGTTTTTCCAAATTTTTTAGACAAATCTTTAATAGCTGCGACATAATTTCTGAAAAGTGGAAAAACCAAAGTTGAACGATAATAAATACTCAAAAGGAAAGAAGTTATGAAAAAAGTTCATTTATTGGCAATTGTATATCTAACCTTATTCTGGATATCAAATTCATTTACCTGCGCATTTTCCGCGTCCTATACAATAACAGGTGCCGGTGGAATTACTTATTATGCAGAAGGTTCTGACGCTGTTCCAGTAGCTGCAGATATATCAATTTCAACGGCAGATAGTAACAGGCTGTCTTCAGCGACGATAACAATTATCAAAGGCTATTCTGAGGCAGATGCACTAACCTACACAAAAGTGAATGATATCAGTGCGCAATCAAATGGGAATCAATTAACCCTTTCAGGAAATGACACAATAAATTCTTATATCCAATTATTGAGAACCGTTTCTTTTTCTCACTCAACCAAGAACCCTTCACAATTGACGCGAACAATGATGTTTGTGGTACAGGACAAAAATGTTAAATCCAACACGGTTTCGCAAACTATTTCAATCACTGCTGTCAATGACGCACCTGTAATCCAGGCTGTAATTGCAATAACAACGGATGAAGATCGTCCGGTTACAAATATATCAATGCACATTTCGGATGAAACAACCTCTTGCAGTCTGGTTGTTCAAATAGCATCTTCAAATGAAAATTTATTACCCGACGAAAACATATCATTCTCGTGTAATGAGGAAACATTGTCCTTAGCACCAGTACAGGATCAGTTTGGAACTGTCATCATTTATATAACAGCAACTGATGCAGGAGGCTTGAGTGCAACAACTGAATTGAGTCTGACAGTGACATCGGTTAATGATACCCCACAAGTGCAAGAAATTGATGGAAAAACAATTGATGAAGATAATTCATTCACGGTCAGTGTACAGGTTGATGATAATGATACAGAAAATGAATGTAATGAGCTTACAATAACTTTTGATTCTTCCTGCATGGAAGGACGCAAGAAAACATACTGTGATAAGGGCGGCTTTGTTTATGCTTTAACACCTACTGCCAATATTTTTGGTGAATACACAATAACGGCTCTGGTGAGTGATGGCACCAGCAGTGCGACTCAGACATTTATGCTTACAATTACTGCGCAAAATGATCCACCAGTATTTGATTTAGTCCCAGACCTGTCATTATATGAAGATAAACCACAAACATATACAATTACCTTTTCAGATCCGGATATTCAAACAGGGGATAGTCACACCTGCTCATATACTGTTTCAGACACAAGTTTAATTGATTATACGAATTCATCCTGTAATGTAATCGAAGATAATATTATTTTAGCATTAACCCCAATGACAAATCAAAGTGGTTCATTAACACTGACAGTAAGGATAACAGATGATGGAGGGGGGGCTGCAACAACTCAACTTGGACTCATAATAATTTCCGTTAATGATGCACCTCAAATTGATCCCATTAATGCAAAAACAATTGATGAAGAAAAATCCTTTACACTTAATGTTTACGTCCAGGATATTGAAACACAAGATGAATGCAATGATCTTACAATAATCTTTGACTCTGCTGAAATTGAACAACACAAAGTTCTGAGTTGTGAAGCAGGACTTTTTACTTATGAGTTGACACCAACAGCCAATACTTTTGGTGAACGTACAGTAACGATAGTTGTGAGTGATGGAGGCACCAGTATTACCCAGACCTTGATGCTCTCTATTAATAATATAAATGATCCACCACGATTGGGTCAAACCACAGATCGAACATTACAAGAAGATGAACCCAAGTCAATTACAATTAGCTTGATGGATCCAGACATTACGACAGACAGCCATAACTGCTCATACACGATTTCAAACTCACAATTAATTGCTTATTCAACCTGTACTGTAATAGGAGAAAACATTATTTTGGAATTAACTCCAGTGGCAAATGAAAGCGGAGATTTATCAGCTACTGTTTTTGTAAAAGACGACGCTGGTTTGTCTGACAGCATATCATTTCCTATTACAATTGTAGCAGTAAATGATCCTCCCGAAATTATCCAATCAACAACGACTTTAGATTACACTGAAAATACTGATCCTGTAGTTATTGATAGTGCATTAAAAATTATCGATGTTGATGATAACAATTTAATGAGCGGTACTATAAGAATTAAAGAAAGTGGATCATCTCATGCAGATAAACTAACAATAGAATCCCACCCCTTACTTGAAGGTGAATGGAATCAATATTTTACCGAATATGAAATCAATGAAGAGGCTTCCAAATCTGATTATGAAAGCCTGTTCCAAACGGTTAAATATTTTAATACCAGCGACTCTTTACGAGTACGAGAAAAGAAACTTGAAATTTTGTTTATTGTACTTGACCCTGAAAGGAAGTTTGCACAAAAAACCTATTATGTTAATATTCATCCGAAAAATGATGCTCCAATAATTTCAAATTATTCTAACTCATTGAGATATACAGAAAACAGCGGAACTATTCATCTTTTTAATGATGAGACAAAGATAAATGATTTTGATGATAACTCTTTATCCAAGATTATTATCAAGATCAGCAATTACAAAAGTAGCGAAGATGCATTACTTTGTTCTCCTTGTTCAGGTTATTCATCAACGTTCTCTAACCAATCAGGGACACTAACAATAACGTCCCAAACACCAAAGTCAATTACTGAATACAGGAAAGTATTGGTAGAAAATGTTTACTATTTCAACAGTAGTGATAACCCATCACCAAGTAAAACTGTATTAACACAAATTCATGACAACGGCTCTAACAATGATTGCGAAAGCGTTGCGAGCACCATAACTCAAACTGTTGATATTATTTCTGTAAACGATGCTCCGAAACTGACAATAACCAATACGTCTCCATTTGCTTATACGGAAAATGATATCGCAACAATAGTTTCTGAAGTATTCTTGCATGATGAAGATGACACTCAAATCAACCAAGCAATTATTCAGCTATATGGAAATTTTTCCCCAGCTTTTGAGACATTGACTTGTACAGCCTGTAAAGAGAATCAATTATCTGCAACCTGGTCAAAAGAAAGTGGAACTTTGACAATTACAAATCTATCAAACATTGCTAATTATACCAGAGCGTTGAGTTCGGTTACTTATGAAAATACAAGCGATAATCCTATACATATTACGAGAACAGTTATGTTTTCAGTTATAGATAACAGTTCTGGTGGAAAGGCCCCTGAATTCAAATGCTTAACAGCTATCGCAATGCAAAATATTACAATTGTTCCAGAAAATGACAACCCTGTTATAACTTCTTCAATTAATTCAATTAGCTATACAGAAAATTTTGGCAATATGTCTATTGGAAGTAGTTTAAAGGTTTGGGACCCGGACGATACTGATATGAAGTACCTGAAAATAGCAGTTAGTAAGAATTATTCAAGCAGCGAGGACATGCTATCTTGCTCTGTGCCCGGTATTGAATCGAAATGGAATGCTGAATCAGGTATTTTGCAAATAACAAAAACAGCAACGATGGCATATTATACATATACACTTTTTCAGGCAATAACGTACCAAAACAGGAGTGAAAAACCGAATACAAATGATAGAGAAATACAGTTTACAATTACAGATGCTTCAAGTATTAATGGTGGTCAGTCAATTCCGTTTACAAGAACTTTATCAATCGTTTCAATTAATGATTCACCTGAACTTTCATCAAGCCTTTCAACTTTTTCTTATACTGAAAATCAAATGAATGAACTAAATATTGGAAAATATATTACGCTTAAGGACGTCGATGACAATGCATTGTCAAAACTTTCTATAAAATTTGTAGAAAATTCAAGTAGTGCCTTCGACGATATAACATGCACAACTTTTGATTTGTCAGTAGAGAAAGCTTTAGGAATGCTTACACTAACGGGTGAAGCATCTTTTGATACATATAGTAATATTATTCATTCCATTAAATACTCAAATTCTGACGAACAATTAGAAAATGAGGCAAAAAATGTTGAAATCAGAATTTGGGATAATGGATCGAATACAAATGAATTAAATTCGAGTGAAATGCTGAACTTAACAATAAACACATTTGCAGTCAATGATAAACCAGAGCTATCTCTTTCAGACTCATGTAAATATACTGAGAATGAATTATTACAAATAATAAAAGAACTTAACATTGAAGATATTGATGATGCTCAGTTATCAAAAGCTGTTGTGAGTATTGCAGGGGGATTTGACGAGGATATACTAATTTGTCCGTCCAATAGTCAACTTTCTTGTGAATGGGATAAAAATAAGGCAACATTAACTATTGAAGGAAGCGCAGATATAGAAGATTATTCAAATACATTGCAATCTGTCTTGTACAATAACATAAGTGATTCCCCTGTTTTATCAACGAGAACAATAATGCTAACAGTATCCGATAATGGTTCCAATCAAAACGATAAAGAAAAATCTTCTTCTACAAAATATATTGATTTAAATATGATAGCTATGAACGATCCGCCGACTCTTACAATCACGACAACAGATCCGCTTCAATATACTGAAAATTCAGGCCAGATATCTGTTGTTCCAGATATTATTTTGTATGATAAGGATGATGTTCAAATGAGTCGGCTTATTGCTCAAATTGTTGAAGGGTATTCCTTGGGTGAAGATGTCTTAAGCTGTCCCCAATGCTTAACATTAAATTTTGAACCGATTTGGAATGCTGAAACAGGAACTCTGACCATAACTACAAATGAATCCATTGAGAATAATGTCAATATAGGCACTATTGATTACTATATCAAGTGCATATCTTCTATCACATATGAGAATTCAAGTGAAAAACCAACAATTTTAACAAAAAAGGTTCAATTAAAAATTTGGGATAATGCCTCAAGAAAGGAAACAAGTCAAGAAGGCGTTGGCGTAATGTATCGAACGATTAACCTGCATCATATTAATGACAGGCCGGCATTGACTGCATCTAATAATATCGCAAGCTACACAGAAGGTTCTTCCCCTGTACCGATAGATCCAAAAATTCAGTTAGCTGATTTTGATGATTCAAAAATGTCTGGACTAATGGTTCATTTTACACCTGAAACTTATAAAGAAGATCAAGATATACTTTTATGTAATGCAATAAATTGCTCTTGGCACCCATCAGAAGGTATATTACAATATACAGCTACATCAACTATTGATGAATATACAAAAATCCTTCAATCAGTGACCTATCAAAATACAAGTGAGTATCCTGACTTGACACAAAGGATCATTCTTTTTACCATCACTGACGATGGAACTGATGACATGAAAGGTAAGCTAAGTGATTCTCTCACCTATACAATAGCAATTAATCCGGTTAATGATTCTCCAGAGTTATCAACAGGCAGTTCTTTAAGTATTGAATATACTGAAAATTCAGATCCAATAGTGATAGATCAAAATATTGAGTTAAAAGACCTTGATGATAAAAATATGTCGAAATTGATTGTCAAATTTGCCGATGGAACTTTCGATCCCCAACAAGATCAATTGTCATGTGGCTCTGGAAACAATTGTCGTTGGGACCCATCAGAAGGTATATTACAATATACAGCTACATCAACTATTGATGAATATACAAAAATCCTTCAATCAGTGACCTATCAAAATACAAGTGAGCATCCTGACTTGACACAAAGGATCATTCTTTTTACCATCACTGACGATGGAACTGATGACATGAAAGGTAAGCTAAGTGATTCTCTCACCTATACAATAGCAATTAATCCGGTTAATGATTCTCCAGAGTTATCAACAGGCGGTTCTTTAAGTATTGAATATACTGAAAATTCAGATCCAATAGTGATAGATCAAAATATTGAGTTAAAAGACCTTGATGATAAAAATATGTCGAAATTGATTTTCAAATTTGCCGATGGAACTTTCGATCCCCAACAAGATCAATTGTCATGTGGCTCTGGAAACAATTGTCGTTGGGACCCATCAGAAGGTATATTACAATATACAGCTACATCAACTATTGATGAATA
>Ga0272440_1001109_pt1 | contig 22400 bp, 9 predicted proteins | sample SSMMMBAug17_FD_192440 | JGI IMG/M metagenome (GOLD analysis project Ga0272440, IMG submission 192440) | Marine sediment archaeal communities from Little Sippewissett salt marsh, Falmouth, MA, United States - SSM-MMB-Aug17 | ecosystem: Environmental > Aquatic > Marine > Wetlands > Sediment ...
TACATAGCCTGTAATATCAACGGAGGCTATCGCTGAATTATCCTCTGGTATCAAAATCACCCGAGTATGTTCATCAAATCCCTTTCCAGTAATGGTCACATCAATATCCTGGCCAATATACATATTTTCAGGTGTAATAGAATCAATATGAATCTCCGGATAATGCGCTATTTCCGCTTTTATTGTTGATGCTCCAAAACAGTATATGAATGTTGAAAGAATTATCCCATAAATCGATATACGCCATAAGGATTTCATTGAATATTTTCCTTTTTTTAATATGGTTCCTGCTTTGTATTGCGAATATTTCACAAAACTATTTGATTACAGGCATTGTAAAATATAGATAATATCTTCAAGCCCAACGACTGATTTGTTTGACATATCGTCTAATGATTTTTCATTGTGATTATATCCAGCAATAATTTGTAAAGATGAAATAACATCATTTAAATCTGGTTTTTCGATGGTTAAATATTTGTAAGTTGTTCCAAGTTGTTTAATTGTTATGGAATCACTTGTGTGAATATAACATTCTTTTTTGGCGGTAATAATATATTGATTACAAGCGACTCCTTCATACATAAATGAATAACTACCATCTGGAAAGCTTAAAAAGTGAATCCCCTGATTGATTTGAATGATGGCGTCTTTTACGTTATTTCCATGTTGATCAGTAACCCTGCCTGCTATCTCACCTATAAAAGAACCTTCAGTATAGCTTAACCGAAAATCGAACCCTGTATTGTTTCCAAAAACGTCTGTTGATTTGTTTGTCAGTTGGATGTAACAAATGCCTTCTTTTTTAATAAGACTTGATGAAATTCCAGCTTGTCCATTAAATTCGCTGTAAATTTCTCTACTGTATATCTTTTGTTTGTCAGCCCCATATAAGGCCAATACAGGCTTGGCACTGTTTTCCATATTACTGACACTAAATTTATAAGGTTTTCCAGTAACAGCATAAAATTTTGTCCAATCTTCATCACCTGCATCGTGAAAGGTGTGTCTCTGGGCATATCTTGAATTAATGACGATCACTGTTGACTGATCAATGGTATCATCTTCTTCAAAAACATCCGGCCCAATGGTTTGAACAACTGTTGTTGTCAGAGGGGTTGAAATATTTCCCATGCAATCCATTGCAGTAATTGTTATTTGATAATTACCATAAGTCAAAAAATTGGCATACAGTGCAGAGTAACTGTTTGTGCCGGGAATGCAGGGCAATTCTATAACAGGCAAATCATTGATTGGTATTTTGTATATTTTCTGTGGATTATTCGGAGGATAAATAGTTGCCACAACTTTATCGATGGAATAACTTGACGTTATCTTTGTTGCCATTAATACAGCAGACATCTGTCCACTCAGAATCTGTTTGGGGGATATGGATTCTATCACAGGTACATTATATTCTGAGTTTTGATTTGATACAGCTTGAGAAATCCCTTGGCCCGCATGTAATAATACTGTAAAAATAACCCAAGTGAATATTGTCATGTACAGTTTTATCGCCATTTTTAAATCTCCTCTTTATGGTAGCATCAATTGTATCAAATGAATCATTTCTTTTAAATCAAATTTTTCTTTTTTAAACAGGATTGCTTGAGATGGAATTGGGTGGGCATCGTTTATTCCAGTCAGCAATTGTAATCCTGAGATAATGTATTGCAACCCGATAGTCGTTTGAACAGTTGTTGACAGTGGTTTTGAAATATTTCCAGATGAATCAATAGCACATATTGAAATATAGTATTTTCCTGCACCTGAGATGTGATAATCCAATGCGGAATAATTGTTCGTATGTTCTATTTGATTTAATTCAACAAGTGTTAGCTTTTCTTTTGTTGTGAAATTGTCAGGTGCTTTAATAATCGCTACAACTTTTTTTATTGAATGAATTGAATTTACATTTTTGGCATGGATTGATAGTGAAGTTGTTTCGTTTGACAGATATGCAGAAATAGATTCTATTGTTGGAATATCATCACCATAACGAAAGCCATACCCCATCCGATAATTTCTGGCTCTATCTTCTCCATTTATGATTGAAGGTTCTTGTTCACAATTAAAAAACGTATAGATTGCACTACTGGTTTTACGATATGATGTATGCAATGAATAACCATTTGAGATCTGATTCCAAAAGTATCTGGAAAATGACAATAATCCATTCAAAAATTGATATGAAACATATTTTTCTTGCGAGGTGCTTGAAATCAAGATGCAATTATCATGAGCAGTTTTTAAAGATTGAAGGTATTGATAAGAATAGGGGGCATCATAAATAATTGTGATCAGTGTGTTTTGATCCATTTGATCCAACCACTCTGTTAAAGTATCACTTGATAGTGAGTCTGTTTGGGTGAAAGAAAAATCCGAATAATTACCATTACCAGTCATATATAAAACAATATCTTGAGCCTCCTCTTCAGTGTATTGAAACAATTTTGCTTTGAATTGTGTAACATTATCCGAATCACCACGAATCGTTTCAATATCAGTATCAAAATAGCCTTGTGATTTGAGTGCAAGCGCAGCACTTTCAGCATTTTCAACAAGCATAGTAACAGGCTCAGAGCCAGAATCTCCCATAACAATGATGGCGCTGCGTTTTAAAGGATTATTGACAGTTACGCTTGTTAACATGGGATAGGATGTAATACCCCGCTTATCTTTAGCATATACTGCAATTTGATAAGAACCTTCATTATTAAAACCATTATAATGCCCTGAATATGAACCATCGTCTGTCTTTTCCAATTGTATGGTAGGGAAATGAATCATCTGTTTATCCATAAGCTCTGGAGAATAATTGGAAGAGATAATCTGTGCCCATACACAAGATATTTTCTCCAATGATCTGACGCATGATACTGTTATTTCAGCAGATGAGCTGTCTGAAATGATCTGATGTGGAGAGATTTTATCAATAACAGGCAATCCAAATTGGACATCTATTCCATTGCCAATAAAAACGTTTTGAACGCCATTTAAATCCAACTTTTCATTATTGAGACGATTACCATCAATATTGATTTGTGGAGATTGGGTTGCAATCAATGTAATACTCATTGCTTGCTGTGCGGTGATAAAAGCATCTTTAATATCCTGTCCATTGTATATGGATCCCCAAAAATAATTTGAAAAAGAATGTCCACCAAATCCCATAAAATATGCAGGTTCTTTTGATGAACTGCTTGTAATGAGAATTCTTTCTCTATTTTTTGAATATTGAGATAAATATGGAATAAAGCTTCCAGAATTACAGGCATCATATATAAATACCAATTTTCCGGGAATCTTTTCTTCAATTTCATTTAGCCATTGATTTAAAACAGTTGCCGAAAGAATTTCATTTTCATTGACCCTGAAAGAACCATCTCCCCCATGATCGGCCAGGTAGATCACAAGACTGTCAGCAGTGACGCCAACCTCGTTGTCAGCCATTGTTTCTCCAATAGCCCACTGTGTAATTGCACGTCCAATGCTATCTATGGTAGCGATATCATCAACAAGTTCGTTGGTTGTCTCTGAAGAAAGGTATTGAATCGTATCTTTGCTTAATCCCTGGTATATCAAGGCCCGATAGGCAAGATTGGTACATTCGGTTGTTTCTAACCATATATTGTTGCTCTCCTGCGAACCGCCTCCTGCGATAATAATCGCTTTTGTAATCCCCTCAGTATAATCAACTTTTTTGAAAGATTGGATTGTTTCATTGCCGGCACCTGAAACATAAATAACATCATTTTCAATAGCGATAGCTTCAGGCTGATTGAGTTTTCCTGAACCATATTCCCCAATGGTTGTAATGAATTCACCATAAGGTGTAAAAACTTGCACACGATTATTACCTGAATCAACGACATAAAGAAAACCCGCTTCATCTATTGCCATTCCGAGCGGTGTATTAAACTCACCATTATCATTTCCTTGTTGACCCCACTGATAAACAAGCTCATCATTCAAGTATTTTTTGATACAATGTTGTTTGTTATCTGATTGAAATAGATAGCCATTGCTATTCAAAACATGAGTTATAGAATTGAAATGATTGCTTGTTAGGTCATCTCCATGCCATTTATAGTTAAGTTGTGGAAATTTAACAGTAAGATCGAATTTTTCCATAAGGGAAGCATGACCATCATCAACTGTGATATAAATTGGCGTTGTGCCATACCGATGCTCGGCACATGTGATTTTGATTGTTCGATTCTTTCCGGAGCCTTCGATCATTATATTATTATCAGGAATAAGTCTTGAATTACCGGAATAAGCGGAGACTGTATAGCTACGATTTTCAGAATCCATCATTAAAGATTGAATACTCAGGTTGAATGCTGCCTGTTTGATCTCCGGGTATATGGTTTGATCAGAAATGGGTATAATTTTAAAAGGTGATTGAAATGAAATTATTGTATTGTCTTCATGTTGACTGTTATACACTGTTAACTGATAATTACCGGCATATTTCAGAGGTGGAATTGTAAGTGAAAGCTGATCCTTTTGTACTGATATATCTTCAATACTTACTGCAAATGGAATAATACTCAATCCTGTTTCATTTCCCCAAAAAAGCATTTCATCGTTTGCGGCAACAATATTACATTTTATATCAATGGTTCCGATAAATTTGGGTGCTGATAAGTCGCTGATATCAACTACAAGAAGGCCTTTGTAATCAGCTGATATATAGGCGATATTTTTTATAACAATAACATTGCTCTGGCTGCCTGGTAAAAAAGTCTGTGAAATAACTTTTGATTGAGAAACATTGTTAATATCGATAATGTTCAAATATCTATAATTCAAAACATATCCTATTTGATTATGTATAAAAATATCCTCAGGTATATCATTACAACAACCACGTCTGGAATAATCATATCCAGGTATCTCTATAGTATTGATTTTTTGAAGAGCAAATGGATTGGTAACATCGTATGTATGTATGATACTATCTCCATCTGCCACGTATATTCTTTGATTGTTTGCATCAACATCAAAAGGATAATATGGATCAAAAAATTCTAGGTCTTCATCCCACAAGAATTGGTAATCTTTTAAAAGGCCATCGGCCCATTTACAGTTGAGTTTTGGTGGATCAGTAGAACTGATAATTTTCGGTTGTTCTAAATCACTTATATCAATAATCATTACACCTTCGTTAATCAAAGATACATACGCAAATTGATCAACTACTTTTACATCAATGCAAGAAGAAATAATAGATATGGTATTGATTATTTTCGGATAATCAGAATCACTGATATCGATTATATATAAACCAACTTTATCAACAAGCACATAAGCAATATCGTCAGCAACAAAGACAGAACTTGTCTGACCGGGCATATCTATAGCGGCGTTTATTGTCGGATAATAATAGCCATTTAGATCTATTATTTGAAACTCATAATCAGTAAGCACGCAAGCTTTATTGTCAACAACAGCAATGTCATAAATTTTTCCTGTGTTGCAAAATCCAATAGGTTGATAGCTGAATAAAGCAGATTTTGTAGATTTATCAAAGGCCTGACCTCCAATTGTTAACATAGACACATTACCAATAAAATTGCTATCAAGATTGGCTGACTGAATATTTATAGATGGAAATTCAACGTTTAAGAAAAAACTTTCCACCACAGTTATGAAATCATTTGATACTGCAAGAATAATTTTAACTTCACCAAATTGATTTTTATTGGGTTTGATTTGGATCTGGCTATCATTTTCTGAAATTTCTACAAGAATATTATTATCTGAAACAAGGTGCTGGTCAAATGAGTGAACACTTACAGTATAGTTTTCGAAAGAAATGCCAGACATTAATGCACTTAAAGTAAATGGAATGGAAATTGATTCTGAATTGCCAGAAATAGTTTGATCCGGTATTTCTGTGACGATGACTGGGCCTTCCAAATAGATGTCTTTTGTTGATTCAAATTGTGAATTATATACTTTTAATTGATAATCACCTGATATTTTTATTGTTGGAATCGTTAATTGAATTAATGTGTTTGTGATGATTGTTTTTTCAGGATTAATTTGTATAGGTTCAGGGATAATATCTAAGCCTTTAAAACCAGAATACATTATGCCATCTACTATTTCTATCACTTTACTTTTTTTATCACAGATTTGAATCAGATCAGGATGTTTGATATCTCTGATGTCAAGCATATATATTTGGTGTTCATTTGTTAAGTATATTTTATCATCTGTTGCATTACAAATGATCATGGGGGTGTTTTCAATAGAAGAAATAATTCTTATGTTATTAGGGTCACTAATATCAACGATATAAAGATATATATTATCGTTTTCAGTTTCATAAGTTACATAGGCAATTTGATCGATAATTAAAAAATCCATGACGTTTCCATTTATGGGAACAGAATTTTTAATTTGTGGGTTTGAAGGTTCTTGAACATCAATAATCTCCAATTCTCTATTTCTATTCGTAAAAAAAACTAAATTATTATTTGCACTTATTAAATTAAAGTTTATTGCATCATTATCATAATTATTATTTAATTTAACGTTTAATGTTTTTATACAACCAACAATTTTGGGGTGTAAAGCGTCTTGAACATTTACAATGGATAATCCTTCAGCGGTTGCCACATATGCCATTTGATCTATTACATCAACATCAATAGCAGGTAGTGAATCTACAAAACTGATAATTTCAGGCTTGTAAGGATCGATTATATCAACTATTTGTAAACTATAAGTATCTGCGATATAAGCTTTTTTATCAATAACAGCCATTTGTTTTGGGGTGCCGGGTGTAATAATTGAGCCCATAATAATTGGGTTAAAAGGATTACTAATGTCTATTATTCTCAATGCCTGGCTATCCAACAGATATGCTGTTTGGCCTTTAACAGTAAGATCCTGGCTGTCATAATTGAACATATTAACAGCACCAAAAATTTCATTGTTTCCATTTGGAATGAAAATTATCTGAGAATTATCATCAAAGCCTTTTCCTTCAATGCTGACTTTAGAATGACAATCATCTGACAAACATTTTTCACTTTTAAAAGAATCAACATGCGGCTCTTTAAATACAACTGATAATTCAAATGTCTCAATAATCGTTTCATTTTCATTAGACAAAATCAGGCTAATATTTGCTGTGCCAATCTTATTTTTACGTGGTTTAATCTTAATTCTTATCTGATCTTCATCATCTTCAAGGAAAATATTGTTTTCAGTAATAAGCAACGGATTAGATGAATGAAAAGAAATCGAATAGTTTTGTAATACTGTATCTGCTTGTATTTCATTCAAAGTAAATGAAAGATATGAAAATTCTGCATTTCCAGATATTGCTTGATCCGGGATTTCAATGGGGTTCTTAATTTCTATATCAAACGAATTTTCATATTCTGGATTGAATACTATTAGTTCCATAGTACCTGAAATTTTTGGGTGAGGTACTTTTACAGAAAGAGTCGTATCTGTAAAATCAATCACTTCTAATTCAGTGGGCATTGGTATTATGCTAAAACTATCTTGAAACTCGGTTATATAAATCATATCATCTTTTATTGATACACTATTTGGATAAACAGGAAGATGAATCGTCGCAATAATATTGTCGTTGTTTGGTATAGTTGAATCAATGATTTGAAGTGAATCCCCATAAGGATCCATCTGAACCTTATATTCAGATTTAAGTATTTCTGGATTGTATAAGTCTATTATATCATGTGGATAATGATCAAACCATCTATCAATATGAACATTATAATTATATTTATCTATTTCATTACAAATTTGACAATCAAAAAAATCAAAAAATCCAATAATTTGTGGTGAATTGATATTTGTAATGTTCATTACAAGAATTTTATCTTTTGTGATAACATTAGTTTCATGTGTATAGAAATCTCTAAAATAAATTGTATCATCGTATCCAAACTGGGTATGAACAGAGCTATTATGAAAAAATGGAGCAAGCCATATTCCAATATCTTCATATCTATTAATTTGACCAATTTTTTGGGGGTGAACAGGATCGGAAATGTCAATTACATACAAATGCCCCGAATAAGTCCCAACATACATAATGTGATCAACTGCAGTCAGACCGGATACTCTACCCTTTATATCTACAGAACCTATAATTGTAGGATGGAAAGGGTCAGAAAAATCTATTATTTGCAAACCATTATAGAGACATGCAACGTATGCAAGATGCTCTATTACAAATATTTTTTCAGTAGTGTCAGGTGTTTCAATTGTACTAATAATTTGGGGACTAAATGAATTTTTAATATCAACGAGGTAGACTTTATCGCCTGTTACAATTGCAATATTTTCAGAAAAAGCAATATGCTCAATTATACCATGAACTTCTACTGATCCAATTATTGTATTTTCTTCTTTTGGAATTAATATAGCACGAGTATTTCTATCAAAATTATTTCCAACAATTGTCAATGCAGCGTTGTTGCCAATCGTATGATATTCAGGAACAATTAAATCCGTCTCAATCTCTTGAAATTCCACAGACACATTAAATTGATCTATCAAATAAGACTGGCCATTCGTTATAGACAAACCTATTTGCATTTCACCAAATTTATTATGATTAGGTTTTACATTGACAAATTTTTGCTCCTGAGAAAGATCCAGATAGATGTTGTCATCAGAAACAATTGTTTTATCAAGTGAATGAACAGATATTGTATAGTCCTTACCTGTAGAATCAGGTAGAGGAATAGAAACAAAATCTCCATTACCCTGTATTATTTGATCTGGAATTTCGGGTATATTTATAGGTGAATCAACGTGTAGTATTTCAGTCACTTCATATTGTGCATTATATACTTTTAATCGCATGTTGCTCGAAAACTTTTGTGGTGGGATTCTTAAGGATAAGCTGTTTTCACTATAACTGAGTATTTCGATTTCAGAAGGTAATTGTAAAATTCCAAATCCAATAGTGCCATCAAAAATATACATCTTGTTATCTGCGATTTTTAATTCTGCGATAGTTCCAGGTGGATTTAAGTAATCAATTATTGTTGGTTTACAAGAATCACTGACGTCAATTATTTGAATCCCATTTTCACGACATCCAACATATGCGATTCGTCCATTTATGTCCATTCCCATTGAATACCAGGATAGTTTTTTGTTGCTTTTTTCTTCGTAATTATTGTCCTCGCTAATATCGTATATGTGTAGATAGTCATAAGCATCCAATATATAGGCTGTTTTTTCAATAATGCTCAAATTTTGAACGTACTCCCACCATGAAATATTTTGTGCGTGGCGGATAAGTAGTGATGAATCATATTTTTCAATAACACTTTTTTCAATAGGACTTAGATTTTTAACATACTCCCACCAAGAATTCATTTGAGCTTTAGCGAAAATTTCTGGAACAGGCAAATTACAATCAATTATTGATAAATCAAATGCACTTGTAGCATAAATTTTATTATCCATTCCAGTAATAGAGTCAACAGGATAGTTCGTTTCAAATAAATCGATAACTTTTGGATGATAAATATCGCTAACATCAATGCGTTGCAATCCTCTATCAAAACCTGACAAGTATACAGTTTGATTTACTACAGCAAGACTATCGTAAGAAAAACCATCTAAATCAAGAGATCCAACTATTTTGAGAGAAATAGGATTACTAACATCAATTATTCGAAATCCATTGGTATCTGCGATATAAACAATTTTATCTATTATTGATAAATCCTTAGCAAAACCGGGTGTTTCAATTGAGGCAATAATCTTTGGACTTACTGGATTCAAAACATCAATTAAAATCAAATCACCATTTGCAATGTAGGCAATATTATCTATAATAACAATATCCTGGACAGGATATCTCGGTAATTCAATAGACCCTAAAATTGAATCATCATCCTGAGGTAATAGAATTGCCCGGGTATTTTGATCAAAGCCATGTCCTTCCAGAATAATTTCACTTGCTTGATTGGTTTCTATTGTTTTTGGAAAAAAAGTATTGATTGTTATTTCTTTAAAATTTTCAGGTGAAATAGCGTCAATCTGGCTATCTGAGGAGTGGCTTGCTTTGGCCATAAGATGAATCAATCCAAAAGTAATAACAAGGTTTGAAAACATCAATAAACAAATAGATTTTTTTAATAATTTCATGATACCTGTACACCTCGTTTTATTTAAATAAAAAGTTTTTTAAGGAATATTTATAAAAGAATACAAATCAAGATAACTTTTGTTACCCAAAAAAATTTGTGGGCTTTTTTTTAACAGACGCTAAAAAATTTAAAAATTTTTTTTCAACCAGGTAACAAAACTCATTTTGATTTGTATTCTTAGAATAATAACAATTTACACAAAATTTTTTTCCAAAAAACAATTATATTATGAAAAAACTAAAAATATTTATAATTATGAATACGTTGATATTCATATTTTCCTGTTCCATGAATCACCACAATATATTTCGGGGATTATGGTATCATTATTATCAACGCGGGTTATCTTATATGGAAAAAGAGCAATTTGATTTGGCCCTGAAAGATTTTCAAGATGCCATACATCAAAGGCCAGATAGAAATGAAGATCAACGCATGGTTCGAACTTATGGCACCCGGTTTATTGATTATTTCCCTCATAGAGAAATGGGGGTTATTTTTTCGATTCAAGGTCTGAATGAGATTGCAGAACAACAACTCTTGCGCTCAATTGAACATGAGCCCACTGAAAAAGCTTATTATTATTTGGATAGGGTTCGTATGCGTCTATTTGACCAACAGGATATAAAAGATAGCCTGCCAAGCATCAAATGTGCAATAAATGATGTAATCTTGAGCGAAAATAGACCTTATCAAACAAACAGTGAGATATTAACGCTTACAGGAACCATTCAAAACAATTACTATATTTCTGAAATATTGCTGAACAATGAAAATATATTGATAGATCATTCCTGTCAATGGTTAACATTTCAAAAACAATATTCATTGCCAGAAGGTTTACACAAGATTCATATTATTGCTAAAAATTTGATGGGTCAACGTAATACAAAAACAGTTGAGATTTTTATTGATCGTACTGGTCCTATTATTGTGATTTCACAAGCCCATCAGAACTTACCTGTAAAAGGTTATCTTCAGGATAAATCTGGCATTTCGTCATTAATGATCAATCACAAGCCAATTCCTGTTCAAAATACAAATAAAGCCTGGTTTACCTACTTACCTGAAAAAACTGAAAAGAAGTTATCTCTGATTGCAAAAGATACTCTAGGTAATCAAACAGTTGCATTTGTCCGACAGGATTTGCTTGCAAATATGAATCACCCCTTACTGTTGGCGCAGAATTCAACCGATATTGCATCAGGTGGATTCAATTCACTGGTACAGAATTGTCGCCATATCAAAATTGAATTGTATGGTCTGGAAAATGAAACCATTGTCTTTTCTGAAAACATTCTTATAGAAGGAGTGGTTTTCAACGAACATAACAATAAAATGTCCTTATCCATAAATGACACAACCATTCTAAGAAAATCTGAAAAACACATTTTTTTTAATCATCCTGTTAAAATTCAACCTGGTAAAAATACGATCCTGGTTAAGGCAGTCGATAATGCAGGCCATGTCTGTACAAAAAAAATTAATATTATTCGAAAAATACCGGAAATATTGAAGACAAAATATAAATTACCTCTTTATTTCAGTTCATTCAAAACATTTGATGATAAAAACAATGATTTAGAGGAAACAATCAATCAGTTGTTCATATCCAAAAGCATTGAAAAAAATCGTTTCAGGGTGATACCATCACTTGAAATATCCAGGAAGGAAAAAAGAAATCATAATGCCCTTATTATTGAAGGTTATTGTTATCAAACCAAACTGGGAATTGAAATAATCGCAAATGTGATCAATGCGAGAACGCGCGAAGTTATCTGTACAAAAGATGTGTATATTGAGCATAAGAATGATATCAAGATGAATCAATTGATTAACCGACTGGTTGAAAAAATTCACAATGAATTTCAAGAAATTGATGGAACGATCGTTAATATCAATGAACCATCATATCTGGTAAAACCTCTTAGTAAAAATACTGTTGACCTTATACAATTAAACTGGCCAGTCATGTTTTATAAAGTCATTAAAATGGTTAATTCAATTACAGGAAGTTCTTTTGGCGCAGATTATGTCTTCATTGGTGATGGATACACAACAGAAATCAGGAGAAAATCTTTTAAAGCAATAAGTAATGAAAAATTATCATTAAACATTAATGATGGAGTTAAAATAAAATGAGCATACATAAAAGATTAAGCCAGGAAGAAGAAAAGCGTATACTGGATGAATGGTTAATTCATAAAAATGGTAATGAAATTGTTGAGCAATATTTATATCTTGTTCGATCGTTTGTTTGTAAAACATTTCATAAAATGAATCAGGTTTTCACTCAAGAAGAAGTTGAGGATTTAACCATGGATGTCTTTGTAAAATTATTTTCCAATGCACTTGGTGATTATGACCCTAAAAAATTGACGCTGTCAGGTTGGATCATTTTAATAACACAGCGCACGACGTATAATTATATTCAAAAAAAGATCTTAAGAGAAGGATTAGTACCTGTTGACACAAATGGGGATGAGCTTATTGAATCTGTTTATGATAATGACATACTGGGCGAATTAGAAATCTATGTTTCGCTTCAAAAATGTGTAAACAAATATCTGACGAAACGTGAAAATGAAGTATTTAAAAAGTATTTTTTTGAAAAAATGACGACTCAAAGCATTGCAAGGTATTATAACCGATCAGAAAATTCTGTAAAAAAAGCACTCTCAATGGCAAGGAAAAAATTAAAAGAATATGAGCATTTGTTCAGGGACTAAATCAGGGCAAATATTGTGTGCATAATCATATTCTGGCAAAAAAAATGTAACAAAAAAATGTTTCAGCAGTATTCTTTAATAAAAGGAGGGAAAAATGAATCAAAACAAGCCTTGTTTAAAAGATGATTTCTTTTATGATTACATGACAGGATCATTTTCTTTGGGCCAGCAAAAAAAAATAACAAACCATCTGTCAACATGTAAAACTTGTTATCAGTCCTATAAAATGGCCAGTGAATTTTTGCAAGATGATGATGGTAAAGATTTTCAGAAAGCATCAACAGAAGAAGCGGATCAATTTATGAAGAAAATGACATTAAGAGCAGAAAAAAGCAACAATAATACTCTTTTGAAAAAGTTGAATCAATCGTTGATGAATGTGGGGAAAAAAATACAGAATATAATAGAAGATTCCATCTTGTGGATAACCGCACCCCGCGCAGAACTGTCTTATGTTCCGGTTCGATCAGGAAATAATTCTGAAAATGTCAGCTATATACTGCACACCAAAAACTTTGATAATATTCAATCTGAAATATATGTTCAACAAATCAACAATGAGTCTTTTTGCCTTGATTTTAAGCTGCTAAACAAAGACATATTAGAAAAAGGCTATATTCGCATAATCTTGCGAAACATTGATGATGATCATGAAATTTCAAAAGTGTTATCACAAAATCACATATCATTTGATGACCTATGCTTTGGAAAATATGAATTGATCATTAAACATAACACTTCATATAAAGACGCATTTCTTTTTGAAATTAACCAGGAAGGTTTGCATGAAAGATAATACCCTTTATCTCGAAATCTATAAGGATCAAAGTGTCATAAACATCAGCTTGCATAAGTCCAAAGCTGCCATCTGGACTTATAAAACTGTTGTCCTGGATCATGATAAATACACGCAACAGCATATTGATAAACGTTGCACACAAATGATTGATGCGCTGAATCGTTGCACAATTAAGGCTGAAAAAAAAGAAGATGCCTTAAATGAAATTAAATCTCTGGGCAATATTTTGAGTGATGAATTATTGCCTGCCACTATTAAACAAAAATTGATTGATTCAGATGCAACGTATTTATTGTTATTCATTGATGACCATCTTGTCCACATCCCCTGGGAATTAATGTGCATTGGAGATCAGTTTTTATGTGAACGTTTTTGTATGGGCCGCATCGTCAAAACACGTCAGGATATCATTGAAAGCGAGGAGCGACCATTACATACTCCTGTAAAGATGTGGATTGTGGCTGATCCTAAAAATGATTTAGCCTTTGCCAGACAGGAAGGAAAATATATTCGAGATTATATCGATGATATCAATACTGAAAATGAAAAATTAGTCATTAATGCAGAATTTAATACTCGTGTGGATTCTTCAGAATTAAAGGAAAAAATAAGACATTTTGATATGATCCATTATACAGGCCATTCTTTTTATGATCCAAAAGCGCCTGAAAACAGCGGTTGGAAACTTACAACCAATTATTTTACTGCCAAAGAAATAGTAAAAATGTCGGGTACGCAAATGCCCCAGTTCATTTTTTCCAATGCATGCCAGTCTGCAAGAACAGATAAATGGGAAACTGATCATTTAATCGAAAAAGGATCTTATGGACTTGCAAATTCATTTATGCTTTCTGGCGTAAAACATTATATTGGTACATCATGGGATATTAATGATGGCGCTGGCAGTGAATTTACAGTTGAGTTCTATCGTCAGTTATTTAATGGTGAAACCATTGGTCGATCCATGAATGAAGCCAGAAAAATGCTAATGGATCCAGATGATTTTGATATATGCTGGGCAAGCTATGTGCTATATGGAGATCCTCGCGTCCGATACTTTAATGCTGAAAATGATCAGCCTCCTCCGGATGGAATAAAAAGTTATAGAAAAGAGAAAACCATCTTCAAAAACCATCGCTTCTTTCCAGCGAAAAGAGGTGGAAAGGTTGGATGGAATATTTCTAATATTAAGGAAACAAGAAACTGGATAACACTTTTATTATTATGGGTTGCATTTTTCATGACATATTCTCTGGGCATTCGATATATTCATGTCATGGAAAATGTCGAAATACAAAAAATACTGAATGAACGCATTATGAGCATGCAAAAAGAAGTCGATGAATTATTTCAACAACTTATCCATAAAATGGGACCGCTTGATCCCCCAAAATGTAAAAGGATATCAGTTTATTTTGAAAAACGAACAAAAGATGAAGACAGAAAACAAATAATAAAAGCAATTATTGGAGATGAAATTGACAAAAAAACAGGTTTTAAACCTCTGGCGACTGAATTAAGTACATTACGAATAATCATTTTGAATTTACTGACTCAGAAACCGCCAATTCATTATCAACTTCCACAATTAATGCTTTTTTTTGATACCTATGAAATGAATTCAAGCTCAACCTGTCTTCTTTTGATGAAGCTTGTTGATGTTGAATCTGGAAGAACAATCATTGAACACTTTTTTGAAAATGTTGATAAAAAAGAATTTATTCTGAGACAAAGGGAATCTATTACGCGTCGACTGATTCAGGTGTTAAATGACAAGTATCCAGTGAAAGGAAAAATAATTAAGATAACAAACCATCAAATTGAGGCCAATATTGGAGCATGTGATGGTGTCAAGAATTATAATCAAAATTTCAACGTTGAAAACACTCAAGTTTTGTTAACCCCTTTAGCCATCCGCTCTGAAACATGTGCTTTAACGATTAACAATGGCTCTGTGATGCCAAACGTTGGCGATAAGATTCGTTATGTTCATCAGTAAAATCCAAACAGGGATTTTATCCAAATAAGGGCTTTGATCATTGTTTCGGCCATTTTCTTTCTTTTGCGCTTAATTCAAAATAAATAGCGCAAGAGAAAGAATACCATATGGCCGAAACGATGATCAAGGCCCAAATAAGATATTTATTCATCGATGTTTGTTTTGTCATTTAAATAAGGAAAACTGCTTGCATGCAGTGTTGTTATACAATATTTTTTTAATTGATTACCATATTTTCTCCCTCTAACTCTAAAATGGAAATTACTTTTCCAAAAAGGAAGGAAATATGGAAATAATATCTAATTTTTTACAGACATCGCGACAAAGCTTTTTTCTTTTCGGTCCAATAAAAATGTAAAATTAGATTTATTTTTATAGGCATCCCATCATAGAAATCACATCTTTCAAATCAAGTCTCTTATCTTTATTGATATCAATGGATTCAATATCAAAGGTGCTATCTGTAGAACCCGACAAAAATTGCAATGCAGAAACCATATGGTATATGTCAGATGATTGTACTGTTGTTGTTTTTGGATAAGAGATATTTCCAGCAGAATCAATGGCGCAAATTGAGATATCATATTGGCCAATCCTTGAACAGTTATCATATCGTCCGGAATAATTGTTGCTGCCCGGTATTCTATCCATCACAATCATGGTAGAATTGTTTTTTGTTTGAAAATGATCTGGTGTAAATACGAAAGCAACAACTGTTTCGATTGAACGAGTACTTGAGACATTTGTGGCCTTAATACTTAAGGTTTTTTCACAAGGATCTATTCCTACTGAAACTGATGTGATGACAGGAAAATCATCACCAAACATGATCCCATAACCTAATTTATAGTTACGAGCGCGTTGACTTCCATAAACCATATTGGGAATTTGCTGCCTGTTGAAAATAGTTTTGATGCAATTAGAGGCATAAAGATAAGAATTCCATAACGTTCCGCCATTGAAGACCATATTCCAAAAAAACCTGGAAAAAGAAAGCATGCCATCTAATTTTGAAAAAGAGTTTTCCGATGATGTGCTTGATAATAAAATTCGGTCAATTTCTGAATCTGGTTTTAATCCTTCAAGAAACTTATTTGAATAAGGGGCGTCATAAATAATGCTCACTGAAATATTATTGGGTATACTATCAAGAATTGTCTTAATATCACTTTGTGAAAGTGTTTTTGCTGGTTCTGAATCAGAAAGAAAAAAATGAGTGTCATCGCCATCACCAATCATATATAAAACAATATCTTTTACTTGCCCCTCAATACAATCATTTATAACGCTTCCCAGATATTCGGCACTGGCAGATTCTCCATCGATTTTAACAATATCATCATCAAAATAGGCCTGTGTTTTAAGGGCATTCACAGAAAATTCTCCATTGGATTTTACTGCTGTTAATGAATCAACCCCGGATTTCCCCATGAGAATAATAGCACTTCGTTTCAAGGGTTTTTGAACAATCACTGTTGTTAATCGGGGATATGAAACAAATCCATTGATATCTTTTGCGTAAACAGCAATCAAATAAGTGCCTTCATGGGTAAAGTCATGAAATATTCCTTTATACACATTGTCATTTGTTTGTATCAGTTCTACAGAAGGTAATTCAATCACAGCCTTATTGATCGCACTTTGTGTATATTCCAATGGCATAATTTGAGCCCAGACACTTGATATCTCATCTTTGGCCCATATCCCAGTTGCTGTTATTTCCGCTGAGGTACTGTCTGAAATACATTTTTCAGGGGAAACTTCCTGGATAAATGGAAGATCAAAATTTAGTCCTGTTCCATTACCAATGATAACATTTTGTAATGCATTTATATCAACAGGTTCATTGTTTATTGTATTGCCATTAACATTGACTTGAGGATGTTGCGGGAAAATTGGCACATTATTATATTTAAAATCAGAAATTTTTTGAGCTGATAAAAAAGCATCTTTTATATCCATTCCATTGAAAATAGCCGCCCAAAAGTAGCTTGAAAACGATAAAGCACCATCACCAGTAAAGAGCGCCGGTTCTTCTGAATAGCTGCTGGTTATCACAATCCTTTCTCTGTTTTTTGGAATCGTTGACCAATATTTCATGAAGCTTCCTGATGAACAGGCATCGTAAATAACAATCAATTTTCCGGGAATATGTTCTTGAATCTCATCTAACCAATGAGTTAATATTGTTGCAGATAAATACTCGCTTTCATTTACTTTAAACAAACCTTCTCCACCATGATCCACCATATAAATCACCAGACTATCTGCTTTAAGGGCATCATCTGCATTCCCAGCTGCCCATTGCGTAATAGCGTGCTCAATATTTGAAATACTGGCAGGACAATCGACAAAGTTGTTTTTATCTTTTGGTTCTGACGAAAGGTATTGGATATGTTCTTTATTTAATCCTTGATAGATAAGTGATCGATAAGCCAGATTCGCACATGTTTTTGTTGCTTTCCACATGGTATTTCCAGTGTAAGGGCCACCCCCTGCAACAATAATAGCTTTTGTTAGACCTTCAGTATAATCATTTTTTTGAAATTTATTAATAACATTGGAATCTTCTTCAGCAACGTAAATGGTATCATTTTCATCAATTGAAATATAAGTAGGTCTGTGCAATTGGCCAAATCCATATTCGCCAAAAGATGTTATAAATTCACCAAAAACTGTAAAGACCTGAATGCGATGATTACCAGTATCAGCTACATAGATAAAGCCATCAGAATCTATTGCAATACCTGTTGGTTGGTTAAATGAGCCATTGTCTGTGCCTTCTTGTCCCCATTGTAAGATTTCTTCATTATTCATATTTTCTTTGATTATACAATTTTCGTCTTTTCTAACCTGAAATAAAAAATTGTTGGAGACAGCTGAAATACTCTGAGGAATAGAAAAAGATAAGGTTCCATCATAGTTATAAAAAATTTGAGGATATTTGATTGTCAGATTAAAACTGTTCATTATTGAAGTAAAATCGTTATTAACTTCTATGTGAATAGGGATGCTTCCATATAGATGTGTGGGAATTTGGACACTGATCTTTCGTTTGATCCCATCTCCTTCTATTGTGACTTGATCATCTGGTAACAAGAATGGGATACCTGATAGACCTGTCATCGTATAGTTTTGGATTTTTTCTTCTGGTAAAGTGTTCATGAGTGTAAATGGAAAAATTGCTTGTTTTATAGAAGGTGATATTATTTGGTCCTCAATATGTGAAATGTTGAAAGGAGGAATAAATATTATTGGAATGTTTGCAATTATATTTGTACTATTGTAAATTTTTATATGATAACTTCCAGAGTATTTGGGAGAAAGAATTCTTAATGACAGCTGCGTATTTGTATAAAACAAAAAATCTACTTCTGTTGATTCTGATACAATCGATAAATGTTTTTGGCTAAGCACATAAATTTTATCATCAATTATATCGACTACTTTTGATTTGTCAGGAGTTTCAACTTGTTCGAGTATTGTTGAACTATTCGTATCAACTATTGTTAAATCGTTATCAGCTACATATGCCAAATGTTTTTTTTGTATGACATCACTTACATAGCCAAATGTTTCGAGATTGTTTAAATTTCCTTTTCCATAAATATACCTTTTTAAGCCACTGTTTCCATCTGCTAAATAAATTATTGGAAATTCTATTTGATATGGCATTTCAATAATTGTAAGTTCTCTTCTGAATTCTTTATTCTCACTGTCAATAGTGAAAAAAAATTGTTTGGAATCTATGGTAACCTGAAAGTCGGATAAAGCGTACACGTTAAACCAAAAAACAGCGCTATTTAGTTGAAAAAACTGTATTTTATTATTTTTTTTTAACGTGAACGTATAAACAAAATACGTACATGCTAAAAAATTCAGTTTTTATCAATTAATTTAAATTGATAGCGCTTTTTTTTGAGATTAACGTGTACGCTTTATCCGGCTTTCAGGATGGTAAAGTAGTAAGTATTTGATCCACCGATATTAAAAAATAGATCATTCGCATATAAAAAAACCTTTTCTTCATCATCAAAATAAAAAAAACCAGGTTCATCAGACAAATTAAGACAAGTATTCATATCAAGATTTGACATATTGCTCATATCCAAAATTTCTAAATAAGTATCTATCCTTACAATACCTGCACACAATCCATCTGGGGTACAAATAGAGTAAGGATACTCATGTATTGTTTTCAAAATAGCTTTATTGCCAATAACAGTAAGTAAATCCTCAGTTTCGAAGATTGAATCAAATTTACTCGTCATTATTAAACATATAGGATTTTTTGGATTAAATATTTTTAACCCCTTTTCGTCTACTAAGTATAGTGTATCGTTCAGTGCTTTTACCTTAGATAAATTTTTTTCAGAATAAATACCAACTAATTCGGGTTTCATGGGGTTATAGAGATCAATTATTTTTAAGCATTTATTGTCTATTACATATGCAACTTTTCCAGCTACTGAAAAGTCAGTTGCATTAGAAAATTTATCAAAAAAACCAATAGCCTGATCAGGAATCAACATAGCCTTAGTGTCATTTTCAAATTCATATCCTTCAAGTGTTATCTCCAAATCTTCTCCCAATGTAGCATACACTGATGTATAAAAATCGTTACCATCAATTGCCTTAAAAATATCTTTACTATTATATAATGTTGACACAGAAGTTATCCTAATTTCCGGATACTGATCATCGGCAAAAACAGAACAAACCGCAATTACTGACAGCATAATCACTGAAAAAATACATTTGTATTTCATTCTCCCTCCTTTAAAAAGATGAAACATATTAATAATCTATACATTTTAACATATAAATTGCATCATTAAGATCAATTTCATCATCCACAAAAGTACCTTCAATATCAAAAGAAAAGCCTGATATCACTTGCAGACTTTTGATTGCATCAGATAGACTAATTTTTTCCATTGTCATATCAAGCCGGGTTGAAACCAATCTTGCAACATTCAGATTGCTGGTTTTATTCAAATAACAAAAAGAAGATGACATAAATGTAATAGACGTTTGCCCCGGCTGATGGTTGAAAGCATAAATACCTTCCTTATCACTAATGCCAGAACCTTTAGTTGTTTTTACATGAACTCCTTTTAAGACGTTACCATCAGCATCTGTGATAATTCCACAGATATTGCCTTCAAAATCACCCTCAGGATATCCAACCCGGAGATCATATCCGGTATTAGCACCAAAAATATTCGGATCTCTATTTTTGACACAAACGAAATAGACGCCTTCTTTATAAACGATGTGTTCTAAAAAAGTGACACCATAATCATCAACATCATCAATTAATGATTCTGAAAAATTGTATGTATTTCCAGGACCATAAAAATCGATTACAGGCTCGGATAATGCTTCAAGGTGGCTGATTTCGATGCGGTAAGTTTTCCCAACAATTCCATAAAATTTAATCCAGTCCTGGTCCCCATTCATATGAAAGGTATGTCGTCTGGCTTCTCTGGCGTTTAGAACGACAGGTTTGGCCTGCTCAATGCTATTGTCCTGTTCAAATATATCTGATCCTATAGTTTGTATGACAGTTGCGGTTAATGGACGAGACGTATTTCCATGAATATCTGTTGCTTGTATGATAATTTTGTATTTTCCAATGGTTGAAAAATGATGATACGTGGCGGAATAATCATTTGTACCGGCAATTTCTTGAAAAACCAATACAGGATAATCAGATAAGGGTTTTAGGATGATTATCTGAGGATTTTCAGGTAGTATAATGACTCCCTCTACTTTTTCAATGGCTATAGTCGATGTCACATTCATGGCATGAATACTGGTAGATGTTTTTCCATTAAGAATTCTGGCAGAAGAAACAGATTCAATGACAGGCGGGTCATAATTAAGTGCTTCAGGTGTCAATACAATATTTTTTTCTATGGTTTTAAAAGCCTTGATATTTATAGTGACAGTGTATGACTCATAGCCCTTAGCAAAAACAGTTAACGTAAAATTTCCTTCTTCATGATCAATCAAAAATGAGCCATCAGAAAAAGTAATAGCCGATCGCCCCGCGCTGGTTTTAATAGCTGCACTTGAAATAGGCTTTTGCGATTCTAAATCACGCACAGTGCCATAAATTTTCCCTGGAATATAGGCATACGAAGTGTTAATTGTCGTAAACAACGTAAGAATGAACATTAAATACAAGAAATGCCTCATTTTTGTTTCCTCCTTTTTATCATACATTTATTTTCAGCACGCGTTAGTAAGCGTGTTGTGATTAAACAACGAATCAATAAGTCAAGCATGCTTGCCAAAAGGATATCCTTTTTTTTATTGACATCCCATCATAAAAATCACATCTTTCAAATCAAGTTTCTTATCTTTATTGATATCAATGGATTCAACATCAAAGGTTCTATCTGTAAAACCCGATAACAATTGCAATGCAGAAACCATATAGTATATATCAGATGATTGTACTGTTGTTGTTTTTGGATAAGAGATATTTCCAACAGAATCAATGGCGCAAATTGAGATATCATATTGGCCAATCCTTGAACAGTTATCATATCGTCCGGAATAATTGTTGCTGCCCGGTATTCTGTCCATCACAATCATGGTAGAACTATTTTTTGTTTGAAAATGATCTGGTGTGAATACGAAAGCCACAACTGTTTCGATTGAACGAGTACTTGTTACATTAGTGGCCTTAGTACTTAAGG
>Ga0272440_1001110_pt1 | contig 22370 bp, 12 predicted proteins | sample SSMMMBAug17_FD_192440 | JGI IMG/M metagenome (GOLD analysis project Ga0272440, IMG submission 192440) | Marine sediment archaeal communities from Little Sippewissett salt marsh, Falmouth, MA, United States - SSM-MMB-Aug17 | ecosystem: Environmental > Aquatic > Marine > Wetlands > Sediment ...
CGAATAATGGACAGTTTGGTATAAAATTGTCTTGGTTTGCTGAACAATTAAACTATACAGAGTTTGGTTTTTATTTTTTGAATTACCACAGCCGTAGACCTTTAATTTCAGGATTTGTTCACGATGGAATTGCAGAAAAAGTTTTGGATAAAATATTTCTAGGTCAGATAATCAGCCAGGTCAGGGCAAGTACAGGATTGGATTACGACACTGCTGAAGGAGTAGCCAGAGGTATGCAAATTTACAAATCATATGAAACAGATACTCTTGAAGGAAAAGCGAAGGCCGCAAATCTGGACCCTGCATATTTTTTTAGTAAAAATTCAAAATATGGCCCTGACTCTGATTTTGCTGGCCACGATCGAGAGGGATGGATACATGGCTATACTGAATATCCCGAAGATATTAAACTACTTGGATTAAGTTTTAATACAGTACTTCCTAATGGTATGTCTGTCGCTGGTGAGTATTCTTATCGCATGGATGAACCCTTGCAAATAGATGATGTTGAAATGATTATGGCATTAAGTTCACCACTTTATGATCTGTTAACCATTCTTAATGTACCTTATGTTGCAAATGCTGGAAATGATTATTATTCACAACATCCGGATGGTGATACTTTCGGTAAAGCAATGCCCGGAGATTATATTATCGGTTATCAACGTTTTGACATCAGTCAGGCACAGGTATCATTTACCCAGCTATTCTCTGATGTATTAGGTGCCAGCAAAATGTCGACTTTGGCAGAGTTTGGATATGTTTATGTCCATGATTTTCCGGATCATGATGAATTAAGGTTTGATGCATTGGGTACAGTCAGAAGTGGAAATCCAACCCATGCCATAGATACAGGTGTAGATGGATATTTTAATCAGGCCGCTTATCTCACCTATGGCTATGCCCCTGAAGGTGTCGAAACAAACGATTTCGCCAGTGCCTTCTCATGGGGCTACCGCTTAATGGCCCAGTTTGATTACACAAACGTTTTCTCGGGCGTTAATGTCACCCCAAAATTCACATTTGGTCACGATGTTTATGGCAACACACCAGTTCCTATAGCAACATTCATGAAACACCGAAAAAATGCATCCCTCAATATAAACTTTGACTATCAACGAAAATATTCATTTGATATCGGCGGACGTATGTACTGGGGTGCAGGAAGTGCAAACCGGATGGCAGATAGAGACTATGTTTGGATGACATTTAAATTTGCAATTTAATAGCACTATTAGCCATTATGGACTGATAGTATTTCATATTAATCAAATTTTAAAAAAATTATTTTAGGAGGATTTTATGGGCAAATGGTTTAAAAAAGGCATTATCTGTCTCATTATTTTAATGTGGGGAGGCCAGCTCGCCTGGGCAAAAGTTTCAGCAGATGAAGCCAAAAAACTGGGCATCACTGGTACACCGCTGACACCTGTGGGTGCTGAAAGAGCAGCCAATGCAGATGGTTCAATTCCTGAATGGAAGGGTGGCGTGACAAAACCGCCAGCGGGTTACAAACCAGGTGATTATCATCCAATGCCTTTTCCAGACGATCAAAAATTGTTTACAATTACTGCTGCAAATTATGAAAAATATAAAGAGTTATTAACAGATGGCATGATCGCTTTATTTAAAACCTATCCCAAAACATTTAAAATGAATGTTTATCCAACCCATCGGACAGCATCAGCTCCTGAATGGGTTTACAAAGAAGCTATTGCAAATGCAACAGAGGCAGAACTTGTTGAAGGTGGCAATGGTTTTAAAGGTGCAAAAGGCACCAGTCCTTTTCCCATTCCGAAAAGTGGTGTTGAAGCAATATGGAATCATGTGACACATTATCGCGGTCATTCTGTAGGTAAATATGGCGCACAGGCTGCACCAACAAGAAATGGGGATTATACGATTATGAAAATGGTTGAAACAATCCTCCTTCCTTATGGTGATGAAAAAGCAACAAGAAAACAAGTTGAAAGAAAAAATCTGTTTGGATATTTTTTACAGATTATTACATCTCCTGCACGTCTGGCTGGTACTGCGCTCCTGATCCATGAATATATTGATCAGGTGAAAACACCTCGAAAAGCCTGGACCTATAATACCGGCCAACGCCGTGTACGTCGTGCTCCAAATGTTGCCTATGACTACCCGGGGACGGCATCAGATGGTCTTCGTACAACTGATGACTGGGATTTTTATAATGGCGCGCCAGATCGTTATGAATGGAAACTGATTGGAAAAAAAGAAAAATTCGTTGCTTACAATTGCTATAAACTTCATAGCAATAAAGTAAAATATGCCGATATTTTAACACCAGGCCATATTAATCAAGACCTTGTACGTTATGAAAAACATCGTGTATGGGTGGTTGAAGCCAATTTGAAAAAAGGAATCAGGCACTTGTATAAAAAACGAGTTTTTTATCTTGATGAAGACAGCTGGGCATCATTGGCTGCTGAAATGTATGATACCCGCGATCAGCTCTGGCGTGTCGTTTTAGCACATGCAGTCAATTATTATGAAGTGCCGACGTTATGGTCTACGCTGGATGTTTATCATGATTTGCAGGCAGGTCGATATCTGGCCACCAATCTGGATAATGAAGAAAAAATGTTTGATTTTTCATTGTCATTATCCAAGAGAAATTTTACCTCTGGCGCACTGCGCCGTACAGGCATTCGTTAGCACTGATGAATTTCAGTGTTTTTTGGGGGCGTTTTAAAAGAGAAGTTTTCAAAAAAAATTTAGATTGATATTACCAGTTACAAAAGTCAGACCAGCCGGACAGGTCAGACCAGTCGGACTTGTCTGACCTGTCCGAATTTTACAAATGGGAAAAATTATTATTCAAACATTCCGAAACAGATTGAAACAAACCTATATTTTTTGAAAACCAGGAATCGTCCTTTAGCGCATCAATCAAGTCGATTGTTTTTTAAAACATCGACTCTTTTTATTATTCAGGAAGGCAGGCATTAATGATCAAGCCGAATTTTGCATTCAATGTCTTTTCCAAGACAGTCAAAGGCCAAAATCAATGGTTTATGTATCCTTTGATTTTATTTGTTTTATTTAATTTTAGTGTCATACAATGGACATGGGCCGAAGACAAAAGTGATATTCTTTACGCAGTCCATCAACCCCTGGTTGAAAAATCATTATTACTGGATATTGTGAAAACTGAAAATGCAAATTTTGTAGCAGTCGGGGAACGCGGACATATTATTTATTCCGCAGATGATGGTAAAACGTGGACACAGGCAACAGTCCCCACACGTTCAACGCTGACAGCCGTATTTTTTATCAATAAAAAACGCGGTTGGGCAGTGGGGCACGATGCGATTATCCTAACCACATTTGATGGCGGCAAATCATGGGCACGTCAATTTTTCGCGCCTGAAAAAGAACAACCTTTCATGGATGTCTGGTTTCATACCACACAATATGGTATTGCTGTTGGTGCTTATGGCATGTATCTGGATACCACTGATGGCGGTGACACCTGGAATGAAAAATATTATGAGACACTGGATGACCCTGATTTTGGACTCCCACATTTTAATGCAATCGCATTTACCAATGAAGAAGTTTTGTATATGGCAGGCGAAGCTGGATTTCTGGCAAGATCCAACAATTTGGGTGAATCATGGGCTGCTCTGGATCGCCCTTACAATGGATCATATTTTAATTTGTTAATTACCAGTGATAACATGATGGCCCCATCTGGACTTCGCGGAAATATCTGGTTTTCTGAAGATCAGAGTGCGACATGGAAAAAGTTGGAAACGGGTAATGTGGCCAGTGTCAATTGCGGCATTCAGTTATCCAGTGGCGATTTATTTTTTGTTTGTATGGATGGTGTATCAGTCATCTGTAAAAAGGATGGAAGAAACTGTAAGGTCAATCTTCGTGCGGACAGGGTCGCCTTTTCATCAGTGGCAGAATTAACACCCCATCATTTAATTGCTGTTGGTGAAAAGGGCATATTACATATTGGGCTTGATGGAAAAGATATTAAATAGCCATTATATAAAATTTTCATAGAGGAGATAAACATCGTGGAAAGGATTGTTCAATTTATTGAAAAATTACTTTTTAGTTTCCGGCCAGTCGTCATTGCATTTTTTATCATATGTACCTGCCTGCTGCTATGGAGTGCCTCATTCATTCGTATTGATGCCGGGTTTGAAAAAAATATTCCCCTAGAACATGAGTATATGCAAACCTTTTTAAAACATCAGGAACTATTTGGGGGAGCCAATCGTATTCTGGTAGCAGTTGAAGATATACGTGGGGATATATTTAATCCTGAAGCCTTACAGGCAATACGAAGTGTCAATGATGAAATCTTTTTTATTGAGGGGGTTGACCGCTCAAAAGTAATATCAATTTTCTCACCCAGCACGAGATATATTGAAGTTGTTGAAGATGGATTTAGAGGCGGTCAGGTCATACCTGCTGATTTTAAGCCTGTTCCTGAGAGTATTGAACAGGTTAGAAAAAATACAATTAAAGCCGGTATTGTTGGACGGCTTGTATCCAATGATTTTTCATGTGGTTTGATCTCAGTTCAACTTCAGGAAATTAATCCAAAAACCGGAGAACGTTTAAATTATATAGAATTTGCACGAACACTGGAAAAATTGATTCGGACGAAATATCAAAAAGAGAATATCAGGATTCATATTATTGGATTTGCCAAAATGATCGGTGATATCGCCGATGGTACACGTGGCGTAATATTTTTCTTTGGCCTGGCAATTATTATTACATTCTGTCTGGTATACATATATTGTCGATCAGCGCGATTATCGATTATGCCAGTTATTTGTTCATTGGTTGCAGTTATCTGGCAATTGGGATTATTAAATGCTGTGGGGTTTGGGATGGATCCCATGGCGATACTTGTACCATTTCTGGTGTTTGCCATTGGAGTCAGTCATGGCATGCAAATGATAAATGGTATGGGAAACAATGTTTCCAGCGGTATGACCCCATATGAAGCTGCGCGCTCAGTATTCCGAAGATTATGTATTCCTGGCAGCGTTGCATTGATCAGTGATACTGTTGGTTTTCTGACTCTATTGCTGATAAAAATTGGAATGATACAGGAATTATCAATTAATGCCAGTCTGGGAGTTGCATCAATTATTCTTACCAATCTGGTCTTGCTGCCTATTATGTTGTCGTATTTAAAATTCAACAGTTCTTTTAAGATAAAATATGAAAAAACACTTAAATTCCATGATCGAATCTGGCAGCCTATGTCTCATCTGGCCAAACCCAGGGTGGGATTGGCTGCAATTGTGATTGCTGTCGTTATTGCCGCACTTGGTTTTAAATACGCACTTGAAATGAAAATCGGTGATCTGCATGCCGGGGCTCCAGCCCTCCATGAGGATTCTCGCTATAACAAAGATATTGCATTGATCACCGACCGGTTTTCCATTGGTGTGGATGCTATCTCTATTATTGTTGAGGCCTATTCAAATGCCTGTACGGAATATCCGGCAATGAATGCCATTGATGAATTTCATTGGCATATGGAAAATATACCAGGCGTTCATTCAGTAATCAGCTTGCCTGATGTATCCAAATTATTCAATGCGGCGTATAATGAGGGAAGCTTGAAATGGCGGGTCATATCCAGGAATGTATACGTATTAACGCAAGCGACTTCACGAATTAAAAGTGGATCAGGACTGTTAAATGGTGATTGTTCAGTTATTCCAGTGATTATATACACGAAAGACCATAAAGCAGAAACCATTGAAACCATTGTAAGCGCAGTGAAAAAATACGTGGCAGATCATCCAAATGATAAACTTAAGTTTCGCCTGTCAACCGGTCCTGTAGGCGTTATGGCAGCAAAAAATGAGGCTGTTACAGCCGCACAAAATCCCATGCTGATGTGGGTTTATGGTGTTGTCATATTTTTATGTTTGATTACATTCCGGTCAATTATTGCAACCTTTTGTGTGATTTTACCATTGATTATCGTTTCTATTCTTGCTCAGGCATTGATGACATTGCTGCAAATTGGCCTGACAGTATCCACACTGCCTATTTTAGCTCTCGGCGTTGGGATTGGTGTTGATTATGGTATTTATATTGTTACACCATTGCTGTTAAATCTCAGAAAAGGCCTGACCCTTTACCAGGCATATCTCGCAACTTTAAGAACAACTGGCAGTGCAGTTATGTTTACTGGTTTTACGCTGGCCGTTGGTGTGAGTACATGGATATTTTCGGAATTGAAATTTCAGGTAGATATAGGAATCTTGTTAACATTTATGTTCTTATTGAGTATGTTTGGCGCGATTCTCCTGCTGCCTTCGCTGGCTGCACAGTTTTGGGGTGAAAATCGGATGAAATATAAGGGATAATGAATGGGCTGAAAATGTAAGCCGTGAAACTTCTGAAAATATGTTCCTCATTTGAATAAGCCGGACAGGTCGGACTTGTCTGATCTGTTCGGTTTTTTCGTTTCTCGTTCCCACGCTTTGCGCTTATCGTTATACACATCTCGATAAGGGACTGTCATAATAATTTAGTATTATTCAAAAAAATAAGGAAAATAAAATGTATAAACGATTAATATGTATCATCATCATTGTGTTATTCTCAAATATCCCCAATGTATTTTCAGCTGGCGGAAAAGTTACAATACATAATGCACGCTTTGTTTATTCTCTTAAATATAAAAGCAAAGACAAAGTACATTCAATTAACTTTGATCCACAAAATGAAGGCGGTCAATATCGACTCAAGGGCAAACGAAATTTTCAAATTCTTGAAGTATATGTCAATGAAAATGGCAAAGAAAGAATCTGTAAATGTACCGATGATGCCTTATTCCGATGGCGAACCCGCCATCCTGTCGATGTAAAATATAAAAGTGAATATGAAGGGTTTGAAAAACCGACAGTGAGCATTACTGGAACAATTGACCAACAATTTAATGAAGTCGATTGTCATTGTGAGTAATCATAATAGTCATTTCGTAATCCTTATTTCCTGCTTGAGTACCTGTCTTTTTTATTGATCTATCCATTATTCTCTGGTATGAAAAACTTCATATTTTTTTATAATTTAAGGAGCATTTTATGACAAAAATCGGAAAAATCCAAGTCACAAAAGGAGTTTATTGGGTTGAAATACCGGATGAAAATGTCTACGTTTTATGTGGGTGTCCGGCTGACAGCGTAAAGCATATGAAAAAAAGAGGATTAATTGTCACGCGAGAAGAAAAGGGCGTTTCATATGAGACTGGCCCAAATGTCATATTGCTTTCAGATGTAATGCTTCAAAATGGTGGATTTGCCAATATGGCTGAATTTCCGGTTTTGCAAATGCTATATTTTCAGGGAATGATTATCCCTAATCACCCCAATAATACGGGTGTCAAACCCATGTTAATCGGTTCTGAAAATCAGGTTGACGCCCAGATGCAATATATTTATCGGGGAAATTATGGATTGATTTCAGAAAATGAAATACTTGATGCCGGTATTAGTCCTGAAAAAACCAGAGCCATGATGCGCTTAAAACTCAAGTTTGCCTTTGGTACCATTCGTAATACAGAAGCATTGCTAGATAGTCGTGTAATCAATAATGACCCCGTTGAAATTCGCAATAATGTGTTTGTCAGACGTGTAAAACTGAATGTATTTGAATTTCAATATCAGGATGAAACAGTTACAGTAGATCTTAATCTTTCCCCCCATGAACTGTATGGCGCATCTTATACATTGGATTTTCATCATATTAAACGTGAATATTTTGCCGTGCTGCATTCCGGTCAGGGGGATGGCTGGGATGTGAATCGTCCCACCATGTCATCAATATTGATGTTTCAGGGAAAAATTTATTTAATTGATACCGGCCCGAATATTCTTTACAGTTTAATGGCTTTGGGCATTGGTGTTAATGAAATTGAGGGCATATTTCATACCCATGCGCATGACGATCACTTTTCAGGCTTGACAAGCCTGATGCATACTGACCATCGGATCAAGTATTTTGCAACAGCGTTGGTACGGGCATCAGTCACCAAAAAATTATGTGCATTGGTGTCAATGGAAGAAGAAGAGTTTTCCAATTATTTTGAAATTCATGACCTTGAATTTGACACCTGGAACAATATTGAAAGTCTGGAAGTCAAACCCATATTTTCCCCACATCCAGTTGAAACCAGTATTCTAATTTTTCGCGCGCTTGGCAAAGATGGGTATAAAACCTATGGCCACTTTGCAGATATTGTTTCCCTGGATGTACTCAAAAATATGATCACTGATAATCCTGATACAAATGGCATATCTCAAGAATGGTTTGATGAGGTTTGTAAAAACTATTTGGAACCACTGGATATTAAAAAGATAGATATCGGTGGCGGTATGATTCACGGTGTTGCAGAAGATTTCCGGCAAGATACAACACAAAAAATAATCATGAGTCATACATCCAAAGAATTGACCTATCAGCAAAAAGAGATTGGATCTGGTGCGCCATTTGGCATGGTGGATGTCTTAATTCCATCTCACCAAGATTATGTCCGACGCCATGCACTGCGTTTTTTTAAATCTTATTTTCCAGGTGCCCCATCTGATCAGCTCGGCATGTTACTGAATAACCCCTTGGTTACCTTTAATCCGGAATCAATTGTAATTAAAGGCGGAAGAGTCAACGAAAATATTTATCTCTTGTTAACCGGTGAGGTGGAGGTGATTCACACTGCGACTGATGGTTACAGTATGCTGTCTGCTGGTGGCATTATTGGTGAAATGTCAGCCCTGTGCAATGAACAATGCAAAGAAACCTATCGTGCGATTAATTTTGTTCAGGCCCTTGAAATACCTTGCAGCCTATACATTGACTTTATCAAAAGCAATGGATTGTATGCAGAAATTGAACAACTGAAAAATAGAGAGTTTTTACAAAGTACATGGCTATTTGGCGAAGCAATTTCTTATCCCACGCAAATTATGATTGCCCAGGAGCTTGTTGTTGTCAGTTATTCAAAGGGCCAGGAAATACCGCTTGAACAAAATAGCGATATTTATATGCTCAAACAAGGAACGTTAGAGAGAATTCTGGATGATCAGGTATATGAAACATTGACAGCAGGCAGTATAATTGGTGAAGAAAGCGTTTTATTTGGAACATCCAGCCTTTTCAAGACAAATGTAACTGAAAACTCAAAATTATTAAAAATCCCAGGTAAAAAATTACTGAACATTCCTGTTGTGCGTTGGAAACTGTTTGAAACCTATGATAAGCGGATGAAATTTATTCTAAATCCAAAAATCACAAAAAGACCCATGTTCAGTTGGCGTGAAGAATATGCTGTTCAGATAGAAAGCATGGATAACGATCATATGCATTTTCTGGAAAAAGCCAATACATTGTATCAATTGATTGAAGATGGCAATCAACCCGCATTTCTTGAAGCAATTGACCAGATGATTGCCTTTGCCAGGCGTCATTTTAAAGATGAAGAAGCGTTGATGAAAGAAAATTCATATCCAGATTACCAGATGCATCACAATAAACACAAAAAAATTATTCGTGAAGCCCTGGAAGTGATCAAAAAAATTAAGGATAATAAAATTGAACTGGATTTAGAATTCGCGCAATATTTAAAGGATTGGATTATTAATCACATCGTGACTGAAGATCGTAAATATGGTGCTTTTTTGAATAAATGAAAAAGCTACTCAGATTTCAAGTGCTTTTCGATATATGATTTTAATCTGTTCACCATAAATTTACTGGCATAGTCAATTAACTGCTCACAAAAGGGGGTCCATTCAGGCGTATCCTGCATCATTTTTTTTGCCTGTTGTTGAATTTCAATGAGATCTCCTTGCTTGGAAAGACGATATAATGAATTCATAATCTCTACATGTGGGGTGATAAACGCCTGATTATTTTCTTCATTTTTCCTGAGTTTTAAAGATGCGTATTCTTCAAAAATCCATTGCACTGATGTAAGTTCCTGGATTGTTGAAAGTAAATGATTGATATGAATTGGCTTTAATGTATGCCCATTGAAACCAGATTGCTGACATAATGTTTGATTGTCTTCTGTCAATGTATCACACACAGCAATCAGTTGAACCTTATCAAATAATGTATTTTTTCGAAAATACCGGGCTGTATCATAACCATCCATATCTGGCATGTTGACATCCAGAAGGACAAGATTGGGACGTCGCTTTTTAGCCTGTTCCAGGGCATCGTATCCCCCAGCAGCTTCCATGATATCGAAGCCTAAGGGAAATAAAATATCCTTCAACACTTCGCGATTTTCAGCCTTATCATCAACAATTAAGATTGTCAGTCGATTCCCTTTGTAGCCAATGATTGTTTTTGACTCATCACACGTTAAATTATTGCATCGCCATGAAACAGCAGGAAGCGAGAGTTCGAACCAGAATAAGCTGCCTTTATTGATTGTACTCTTAACATGGATTTCAGCACCCATCATCCGAATAATACGTTGCGATATCGCAAGTCCAAGGCCTGTGCCTTCTTTTTGCTTTGCGGAATCTCCGACCTGATGAAAAGGGAGAAATATTTCCTTAATACTGTCCGAATCAATTCCAGGGCCAGTGTCTTCAATTTCAAAACGAATCATATCCCCTCTGGTCATCACACGAAAAATCACCCCTCCCTGATCAACAAATTTTATGGCATTGCCAATTAAATTGAGTAATACCTGTCGCAGGCGTTTTTCATCTGCATGGATACCTTCAGGAAGCTCCTTTGATGGTTCAAACTCCAAATAAATATTTTTTTGTTCTGCTTTGATCCGTGCCATTTCTACAATACTGTTCAACAGGTTCATCAAGCCAAAATCGACAGGTTCAAGGATCATTTTTCGGGCTTCAATTTTTGATAAATCAAGAATATCATTAATCATTGTCAGAAGATGTTCTCCGCAATTATGAATTATTTGAACCGCATTGTGTTGAAAATCTGTTAACTGCTTATCCCTTTTAAGCATTTGTGTGTATCCAAGAATACCATTTAAAGGCGTGCGAAGTTCATGACTCATATGCGCCAGGAATTCACTTTTGGCCTGATTGGCTGATTCCGCCACTTCTTTGGCTTTTTGAAGTGCTTCCGCTTGTTTTGTTTCACTGATATCCAGCATCATTCCAACCAGCCCGCATATTTCATTGGCTGTATCCATGAATGTTGCCTTGTAAATAATAAATTCGCGTGTGGCACCATCGGCACAGGAAATTGCTTTTTCATAAACCTGAATGCCTGGATTCTCGAAAAGTTCTCTATCTTTCTGATAAATTTCCTGGGCTGCTGGTGCTGGAAAAATATCAAATACTGATTTTCCGGCAATTTCTTCACTGTCAATACCCATTACAAATTCAAAGGCAGCATTACAACCTTCAAAATGTAAAGATTTGTTGTTATAAAAAATGGGATGCGGAATGGTATCCATGAGCGTATTGACAAAATTCAGGTTTTCCTGAAGCACTTTTTCTGTTTGCTTACGTTCACGAATTTCTTCCTTATAGCGGGTAACATCACTGGTGACCACCACAGCATGTGTAATGCGATTATTGTCATCATAATAAGGATAATAGTTGACTTCATAGCAATGCGACTTCCCAGTGGTTCCAAACTCAAACCATGATTCATAATGTATTTCTTTGCCTGAAAAGCATTGATCCAGATAATGCTTGAGCGTGGATTCAAAAACATCAGGCCCCCAAACATCAGAAACTGTTTTACCCACAAAGTCATCCCATGATTTATCCTGGGCTTCACAATATGTGCGATTGACAGCTTCATAACGATAATCGCGATCAATTAATGTCATGGATTCTTTTGAGGCATTGGACAGGAACTCAAATTTATGCCATTTTTCCTCAATAGCTTTTCGATGGCTGATATCAACCATAATCATAAGAAAACAATCCCTGTTCCCGACGTTCACAGGCGCGAAGGAAAACAACAGCTCATTTCTTTTACCACTTTTGGTTTGAATGCTCATTTCATGATTATGAAGGGGATTTTTTCCGGTAAGATTAGATACAATATAGGACCATTGCGCTTCAGAAAATATATCGGTTTCCAGGCATTTTCTATGGATAAGCTCTTCTCGTGTCATATCTGTCATAACCTCAAAGCCTGGATTGACAGCAAGAAACGTTTCTGTGTCCCTTGTCAGAATTGCCATGCCAACAAGCTCTGTATGAAATGCCTGAACCAGATACTCATGTGCTTCATTCACCAAGGCTTCAGCAGTCTTTCTTGTTGTGATATTGCGAACAATTACAATAAATTCTGAGCCTGATGCCATGACCCGACACTCATAATACATACGGATATTGTGTTTTTCGATTTGCGATTCAAATAGTTGTGGATAATTTGTTTCAAACGCTTTTTGTGCATGAACCATCGTTTTTTCTGCCATTGATAATGGCATCATGTCATAAATCAGACTCCCCAGAAAATCATTGGGATATTGAAAAAATTCATCATTTCGTCCCATGTGAAAATCCAAAAGTGTACCTGCTTGATTATATTTGAAAACAAGATCTGGAATTGCTTTTAACAAGGCTTGAATGCGCTGTTCACTTTCGGCCATCAATTGATCCAGTAAATTCGGTTGATTTTTGGATAAGTGGCGAAAGCGATTGCGAAATAACCGCAAATCTACTGGATGATATATATAATCATCCATTCCAGCATCCATCAGGGTGGAAACAATTCCTGGATGCATATCTGATGTCAACACACCCAGAATATGGCGTTGTGATGACTTACATTCTGAAACGATATGCTGGATCATTTCCTCGGGTTCTTGTCTTTGACTAAAAAAATCGGCAATAATAAACAGTGCATCATTTTGACAATTGTGTACTGGCATTTGTCTAACATCATTACACAAAATAACTGAACAATTATTTCGTGTTAATAATTGCCTGATTTCAGGGTTTTCTTTTTGGGTGATATAGATCACTTTCATTGTTTTATTTTAAGAATTTTATAGGTATACAGGTTATTGAGCATGCCAGATACGACATCCCAGGCAGTGGGATCAATGCTGTTCACAATATCCCTGACTGTATTTTTTCCATTGCACATGTGAAGAAAATACCTGGCCTGAGGTGGTGTTTCCATCCAGTTCATGCACTCTATTAACAAATACATTGTTTTTTGAGGATACGTCCTGATTGATGCATGCATCGTATTTCTGTTTTGAATCGTTTGTTCCAGCGTACAAGTGTTAGATTCAAGAACACGTTCAAGTTCAGAAAGACAATAATTTGTTGATATTGCCATTATTTCCGGCCTGAGAACAGGGATATCATCCGGTTCAAAACTTTTAATATCATCAGGTTCTTCTGTTTCAGGGTTGACCTGTTTTAAAACATTTTTTCCAAATTGTTCAAAATATAGCAATGTATGATTATTACTGACGCCGCCGACAAATGGAAAGGCCTGTGGCGCATAGTGCATTGCAATGTCATTATATGCGGATTCAATTTGCATATTCTCTTGATGCGATTTTGATGGCCATTTTTCCTCAAATTGAACCAACAGTTTAAATTCATCATTATCTAAGTAGAATAAACGATTAATACCATATTTTTCAGGTGACTGGATAATTCTGGATCCTTCATGCAAAACAAAATCCCCCATTGTAAACAAAGAGATATGCGCCATATTGTTTTTGATGAATTGAATGGTTTCCATCGCTTCACCGACGGTTTCAGTGGGGAAGTTAAGAAATGTCATCACCTGTGTTGCAATTCCAGCAGTGGAAAAATTACAAATACATTTTCTGGTCTGATCCTTTGAAATACCTTTGTCCATCAAATTTAAAATGCGTTGATTTGCAGATTCCATACCAATCGCAACAGAGAGACATCCGCCCTGTCTCAAAATTTGACAATTTTCTTCAGAAAATGAATCATCCACTTTACAATCAGTTGTCCAAAAGTAAGAACGTTGATTGTTTATTATTTCATTTGCAATACCCAATAATGTTTTGGGTCGAATGACATCAACAGAAAATGCAAAATGATCGGTACCATATTTTTGGTTGAGATGGTCAAGATCTGCAATGATTTGTTCAAGCTTTTTTTCTCGATAGTGTAATGTGCCTTTTCCTGTTGCACCATAATGACAAAAAGTACACCGGTTCCAGTAGCATCCTCGCGTTGGGGCATAAGGCAATACAATTTTTGGAGACAGATAAAGATGAAAGGGATATCCATCATAATCCGGCGGTGGAACAGTATCTATATTTTCCTGAATTGTCTGGTCTGAAGGATAATGTATTTGACTGTCATTTCGATCATAAAGGAGGGTGTTGCTCAATGCATGATGGGTAATGTTGGATTTCAAATGCTGTATTAAATTATACAGCGCAGATTCACCTTCGTACAAAATAATACTGTCCAGATATTCAAAAAGTATGGGATGCTTACCCTCTGGCATATTTAATACCATCCGGGTGATGAATGGCCCACCCACGCATAGATGAATGTCAGGAAACTGCCTCCGAATGAAATATGCCATTGCAAACATCTGTAATATCTGGGTGGGATATATGACTGAAAAGCCAATTAAGTTAGGCTTTTCTTTTTGTATCCAGGGAATCAGGTGATCCTGATAAAAATGAGCCAAAGGATTGATATCCAGCTGACATTGCGATTCAATATCTGCCTGACAGGACAGAAAAAAAGGTGTTGTATACTCGCATGGCTCTATTTTCATTGGATGATATGCACTGGAGATCAACTGTAATGCTTGCTTGATATATTCTACATTTTTGAAATAATGTGCATCGTTATAAAATACGTCGGAATCTTTAAAAGACTGTTTTATTTGATCAATATTTGAAACAATATGTGAATCAATCCCCAATGCTTTGAGAAGTACCTGGTAATGCATATGTTCTGGAAGTTCTAAAAATGGTTTTTTATCTAATTGCTCAAATTTAGATTCAACCATTTGCTGACAGGATTTTAGAAAACTTGTGGAAAGCATATGATCGTGGGTTTCAATATTTATATCTTTAATGAGAACATCCTCATTATGTTTACGTAAAAAACCTGCAAGATAGGGGATTGCGGGATATGGTTGGGTAAAATCTGCAATGGGTGGATATAATAAGGCTGTTTTAAAAGTCATATTAACCCTCAATTAAATGATAATAGAAACCAGGGAATTCTCGTAAAATAAGTTTTCAAGGCAATTATTATGCCAGGAAAAACCAAAATTGGACGATCATATATTATTTCTCAAGTATGAAAAACGAATAATTGTGAACCAAACTTTTTAAAACGCAATATTATGTGTCCTCTATGTTTCTGTAATTATAACAAGATATAATTGATGTTTACCAGAAATCAGCGATGCACATAAAAGTGAGTTTTAAAAAGTTTGATACACAATTGTTTATTATGATATATGTTTTCAGTCAAGAATATATTGTATATATATATTCAGTTTTTAGCTTCCTGTATATTTTTATTTACCAGGATTATGCTGAAACAGATGGTAACATAAAAAAAACAATATAAAAAGATCAAAAAAATTATATCCTCTGAACAGCACAATGGCGCGACAAAAAGCATCGGCCCATTTATCATTGACACAAAGTCTGGAAAGCAGTAGCCACATCATCTGATGGAACTATCAAAATAATCTTGGCAATATTATGATAGTTAGTTGTGGATTTTAAAGGTTATTTGTGTTAATGGATGGTCAACTTGATGTATCGGAAAAAATAAAATCCTGCTTTATATTGGTTCAAGTGCAATTCCGCTTGCTAACGCGCGCGGCTCAGAAAATTTCGGCAGTTTTTAATCTGAGCCGCGCGCGTTAGCAAGCGGGACTGTACTTGAAGCAAATATCAAACAGACTTTCCGAAGACGCACAAAAGTTAGGCTAATCTAAAATTTGCCCGAAGGGCACTATGTTCAAAAAGAATAAAATGGGCGTATTACCAACATTTTTGAGAATGTTTCCTCCAGACGATAAGGAATAACACTATGAAAAAAATTGTAATCGTTTATATTGTTTTATTTTTATCCAGTTTTTCCCATGCCCAGGATGCCAAAAATATCATGCAAAAAGTGACTGATAGAAACGATGGCACCACTGAAATATCCAGAGTACGACTTTCAACATGTCGTGTCGTAAAAAAAGGAAAAACATATGTTTGCGCTGATTCACCAAGAGTGAAAGTTTTGGACATGGTGCGTAAAGATTATGGACCAAATGAAAAGGATCATAAAACAGTCAGTATTATTATTGAACCAGCTTCTGAAAAAGGAATTGGCTTTTTACAATATGATTATGATCAAGTGGATAAAGATGCCGACCAATGGCTGTATCTTTCTTCCCTTGGAAAAGTGAAACGCATCGTTTCTGGCAATGAAAATGAACCCAAAACTGGCAGCTTTTTTGGCACAGAGTTTTCTTATGAAGATATGGAAAGTATTCATCTTGATGACTATTCCTACAAAATTTTGGGAAGTGAAACCTATCGCAAATCCCCCTGTTGGGTGATTGAATCTGTACCCAAAAAGAAACGTGCCCAAAAAAGTAATTATTCCAAGTTTATGGATTGGATTGATAAAAAAAGGTTTATTGCATTAAAATCTATTCTTTTTAACCGGCAAGGTAAAAAAGTTAAAAAAATTTACAATAATAACATTGAACTTATTGATAATATTCTGGTTCCAAGAAAAATACTCGTCTTTAATATGGAAACAAGTCGTCGTACCTACTTGACTTATGAAAAAATCGCTTTTAATCAAGAAGTCACTGATGTTTTTTTAACCCAAAGGACATTGACAGATAGTGTATTTCGTGAAAGTACGCTAAAAAAATATCAAACATATCTAAAATGAGAAATCTACCTTATTTTTTCCTGATTATTTTTTTAGTATTATCGTCCCACTTTGATTTTTGCAATCATATGAACTCTGCACATATCCATATCAGTCCGAAAAGCCAGAGTTGGATGATTATAACTGGCTTAATCGAATGTCTTGTATATGCTGAGAGTCCGTTTGATTCTGACGAAGATATGATATTTGAGCCGGATGATGAAACGCATCTTGATGATGTCACGAACGATTCTTTGTTTGATGATGATGCCATTTTTGATGATGATGCTGCCATTGGCGATGAGTTTTCTGTTCAAGAAAAAGAAAATAAGAGGCGTGACTATCTCTGGTATGGCAATCAATTATTAAAAGACTCCCGCTTTACTTTAGGATATGAATTTTCCAATAATCTGGTAATGAAGCCCTCATTTGTAACACATGACACATATCTCAGAACTGAAATTCAAACCCTTTTGTTGGACACGCTTTTTTTTCAATTTGATGGTCGCATGAATTGTTATTTTGATAATGATCATCGCACACAGGCCCACAATAAAAGCATATTGACCAATACACATCTTCGGGAACTTTTTTTTCAATATGGATTCGATCAGTTCAACATTACAATAGGCAGACAAATTGTTGTTTGGGGGAAAGCAGATACACAAGTTATTACTGATGTTGTTTCTCCCCGAGACAACACGGATTTCATTTTTATTAAATTAGAAAATGCCCGATTCGGCCAATTCATGCTGTCTTCGGATATTTATACGCAATGGGGAAATCTTTTTATTTTCATTTCTCCAAAACCCCTTACCGACCGAGAACCAGATAAAGGCACCCAGTATTATATAGACATTCCTGGAATGGATCAGGTCATTACTACAGAAGACAAACTGACATACGCTGATACAGAGTATGGTATCCGATGGAAACAAAATCTGGGAAAGATTGACCTGTCCTTGATGGCGGGATACTTTTTTGACAATGTTTATATATACCATTCTTCAGATATTGATTTTATAAAAAAAAAGCTCATTTTCGAAAAAAAATATCATTCGTACGAAATGATTGGAATGGCGACAAGCTATGTGTCTGGGGCATATTTATTTAAAATTGAAGCTGCTTTCAAGAACCGGCTTTCATTTCAAACAGCGGATATTGAAAAATTGGAAATTGATGCCATCCAAAAGGATATTGTGGATTTCGGATTTGGCATCGATTATAATGCCAATGGGCGATATCAAATTTCTGGTGAAATTTCAAATCGTTTCATTTGTGGCAGCACCCAAGACATTCTTTTTACGAATAATAATTCAACAGCCCTTTATACAACATTTTCAAAAAATTTTTATAATGAAACCCTTTCATTTGAGTACATTTTCTTCTATCATATTCAGGAACAAAACAATTTTCATCAGTTTCATTTGACGCACGATATCACAGATAATTTTCAGATGATTTCATCATGCACATTTTTTTCTATTAAGGATAAAGAAAGTCTGCTATGGTTTTACAGAAATGAAGACAGACTGTCTGTTGAGTTTCGATATTATTTTTAAACGCCAATAATATTTATATTCTTTGGCATCCTGCGAGGTCTATCGTATGAAATTATTAACAAAGTTTGTATTGACATTATTGATACTTGGCGTATGTTCGTGCAACAATCATATTTGCCTTCAGTATCAAACCATCTCTCCACAAATAAGTCATAACAAAAAATGTTTTTATGCGGGTGTAGCACAAACAGATATTACACCGCCCCCAGGACTTCCGCTTGCAGGCTATAGTACCTTGTCATCAGACAGCAAAGGGTTTCGAATGCGTTTGAAGGCACGGGCTTATTATTTAAAGCCTGCTAAAGGAAAACCTGTGGCCATCGTTCAGTGTGATTTATTATCTGGATCACGCATTCTTCATCATAGTGTATCGGAAAAAATTGCCAGACAAACAGATATCAGTGCGGCTGGTCTGGTGATATTTGGTTCACATACTCACACTGGACCTGGAAATTATTTTGCCAGTCAGTTTTACAATGATCACGCATCCAATCGGAAAGGATTTGATCCGCAATTGTTTGCATTTTTAACCGAACAAATTTCTCAAGCCATTATTAATGCCTTTCAAAACAGTTGTCCGGCACGAATTGCCACTGGACTCACTCACGTTGAGTTTGCTACCCGCAACAGAAGCCTTCCTGCTTACTTGAATAATTCGTCCATAAATAATATCAATGATATGGATCGATTTCATGCAATCAATCCAAATTACTACATGATTCGTATTGATATGCAGACAGACAATGGAAGCTTTAAACCTGCGGGTGTTATCTCATTTTTTTCCATTCATCCCAATATTCGACCGCAGAATCTGGATTGTCTGTATAGCGGCGATATTCTGGGGGTTGCAGAAATAAGTCTGGCGCAGTCAATTTACAGAAAATACCAGATTGAACATATGCCAATACACGCAATAATCAATATGACGCATGGTGATAACAATCCCAATTTGCATGAAAATATTCCAGAAAATTTTTTATCTGCCAGACAATTGGGTCAAAAAATCGCAAAACAAGCATTGGAATTATATCAACAGCTATCCAAATCATTAAAAGCAGAGTGTCATGTTGCGTTTCGTGCCAGAGATATCAATTTGCTGGAAACCAATCGATTAAATGGTATTCAACTATGTCGTCCTGCAATTGGCTGTCCGGTATTGGGTGGTGCCAGAGGTAAAGGCTCCTTTTTGCAGTATATTCCTCCTTTTGCACCTGGATGGCCTAAAAAATGGTTCACAGGTTCATGTCAGGGAGAAAAGCGAAAGGTGTTGGGACCTTTTCATGGACTGCTTTTCTCAAAAACTAGTTATCCGCACCAATTACTTGCACAGATTATCTTTATAGACAATATGATACTACTCCCACTGCCCTTGGAAATTACATGTGAGGCGGGAAAGCGGATGTCTAATCATGTTCAATTGGTGGCACATCAGATGGGGTTGTCGCAAGTTCACCATGTTCTTCCATGCAGTTGCGCCAATGGGTATTGGGGCTATGTAACCACGATAGAAGAATATCAAATGCAATATTATGAAGGGGGACATACCTTGTATGGTCCAAATACCAGAAAATTTCTGTCAGAAATTCATGGCACACTCTTAAAAGATTTGAATCATTCAGGCAGTGATATCGATTTGATGTCCAATTGTTCTTATGAAATGAATGCGTATAATTACTATCCTACCTTTGCCAGGTCTCACATACAGTTTTCAGAGTTACGTTCACCGGCATATGTTTCTGAATCGCAAGCATCTTACTGGAAATTCCAATTGAGCGGGCCGATGCCATCACAAATAAAATGGCATCAACCGCTCATTCGTATCGCGCACAAAGTTCAACATTCGGATTGGGAACCTTTGACCATTGAAAAAATTCCTGTGAATGATCAGGGATACGATCTGGCATTTATCATGTTGGATAAAAATTGCACTGATGGAGTAACCACATATGAAATCCGATGGTATCATCCGCAAACAAATGCCAATACGCTCTATCGTTTCGAGATAATGGGCAATAAAAATGTACCCACTTTATATTCTTCTGTTTTTACAGGAGAATAATCAGCTGACTTATAAAAATGTTGACATTTTTGTCAAATGCTTTTAATCAATTGTAACATCAATTAATTATTATGAGGATGACTTAGGAAAGCTCGAAAAATATAATATTCATTTTTCATTTTTTTATAAGAGCCTCATTGAATTTTTCATCTAAAAACTAATAAAAAATGGAGTAAATTTTTATGATTTGGACATTAAAGAAAGCATCGTTTCGCGTATTTCACATGACAATGAAAATTGGTGCGATGTTTATGCCATTTCCAGTGCCAAAACTGATTACCGGCCCGGGAAGTGTCAAAAAACTGGCAGAACAAGTGAAATCAGATGGATTAAGTATGGTGCTGGTCGTCACTGATCGTGTTTTGATGGATTTAAAAGTTCCGGAAAATTTGTTGGCATCACTGGATGAACAAGGGATTAAGTACAAAGTATTTTCAGAAGTACAGCCCAATCCAACAATCAATAATATTGAAGACGGGCTTCAACATTATCGACTGAATAAATGTGATGGCATTATTGCCATTGGTGGCGGCTCACCCATTGATTGTGCGAAAGTAATTGGTGCAAGGGTGGTGAACAAGAATCGTTTTGTCCGTCAGATGCGCGGCACATTTAAATTGTGGAAGTCTCTTCCGCCCTTTTATGCAATTCCCACGACTGCCGGTACAGGGTCTGAAACAACAATCGCTGCTGTTGTAACAGATTCAGATACACATGAAAAGTTTGCCATATCTTCACTGCCGCTTGTTCCCAAATACGCGGTGCTGGATCCCGAATTGATGCTGGGTTTACCCCCGCATATCACATCAACCACAGGTCTGGATGCTTTAACACACGCGGTTGAGGCCTATATTGGCTTGAATGGTAATAAATTCACAGATAAAAATGCAGAAGATGCCACACGTTTAATTTTTGACAATCTGGAAAATGTGTATAAAGATGGTTCAGATATCGAAGGCCGAAATAAAATGGCATTGGCATCATTTTATGCAGGTACTGCATTCACAAGAGCATATGTTGGTTATGTTCATGCCATTGCGCACAATATGGGTGGCATGTATGGTGTCCCTCATGGCCTGGCAAACGCTATTATCTTGCCTTATATTTTGGATTTCTGTCAAAAAGAAGCGGAAAAGAAACTTGCCAAATTGTCCATTGCAGGGGGCATTGGCTCAAGCAATGAATCTCAAGCGGTATTGGCACAGCGATTTATTGACAAAGTAAGATCCATGAACGAAAATATGAATATTCCAACTATTATTAAAGAACTACAGGAAAAAGATATTCCACTAATTGCTGAACGTGCTTTGTATGAAGCGCACCCAGAATACCCTGTACCTAAAATCATGACACAGGATGAATGTGAAAATTTGATTCGCAAATTACTTCCCTGATAATGATGTTTGTTCAGCATGATTGAAACCAAGTGTTCGGCTATTTTCCTGTACAGTTCGCCTTATTTCTTCCTCAAATCCATTTTCTGGTTTAGGTAGGTTTTAAAAGAATTTTTTTACCTGTCCCACAAATATGTGGGACAGGTTTTTGGAATCGGATGATCGTTGTGATTTTCGATGTTCATTTCTTCTCACACAATCTTCTAATTGAGATAATAGCCGAAACAATCAATAATCCAGGCCCATTATCCATTAGAAAGATCTATCCGCATCATGTTCATTTTTATCCAGAATTAATTCACATGGCTCTGTAATATATATCCAGAATCCTAATGTAGACATTATTTCATTGACTTCCTGATAAGCTCCATCTTTAAAATTATAGATGACAGAAATGGCGTTTTTCGGTAACGTTTCTGGTATCGCCCCAGTACTTATAGCTCCTGACATATGCCATCCACTGGCAAGAAATATTTTTGAT
>Ga0272440_1001111_pt1 | contig 22367 bp, 13 predicted proteins | sample SSMMMBAug17_FD_192440 | JGI IMG/M metagenome (GOLD analysis project Ga0272440, IMG submission 192440) | Marine sediment archaeal communities from Little Sippewissett salt marsh, Falmouth, MA, United States - SSM-MMB-Aug17 | ecosystem: Environmental > Aquatic > Marine > Wetlands > Sediment ...
AAGATTAACCAATATTTAAGCCCTGTAAGGGCGCAACATAAAGACAAATTAAAAAGGACGCATTCTAAAAATGTAACGCCCTTACAGGGCTTAAAACTTTTTATATATTACCCCAGGGCGTTGCCCGGGCGTTGCCCTGGGCTGGTATGTTGCCGCCCTCTCAGGGCTAAGAAAAAAATGTATACACTTATAGACCCGATTGATTATATTTTGAAGGAGAAATATTATGATTGATCACTCAAGAGAGATTGCTGAAATTTGGAAAATGTTAAAAGAAACAAACAAGCAAATGAGAGAAACTGACAGACAGATGAAAGAAACTGACAGAAAAATCGATAAACTCGAAACAATCGTCGGTGGTATTGGTAACAGCAATGGTTTTCTGGCAGAAGATATATTTTTCAATAGTTTCAAAAAAAATATGATACTGGGTAATATTATTTTTGACACAGTAGACAGAAACGTTTCTCGTTTTCATAAAGGACTTGAAGATGAATTTGATATTGTTCTGACTAACGCCCACTGTCTTGCCATTGTTGAAGTCAAGTATAATTATCACCCAAATGATGTAAAAAGTGTTTTCAAAAAAATAAAGAATTTCAGGCTATTATTTCCCCATTATCAAAACTTCACCATATATGGTGCTATCGCGGCACTTACCATGTCCAATCGAACGATTGAACTTGCAAAAAAATATGGTTTTTTCGCGTTGACTCAGGCTGGCCAAAAGTTGAAAATACTCAATGATAAAGTTGAGAAGTTATAAAGCCTGAAGTTGAAACTCCAAGCTATATCTGTGTCGTCCCTTGCGGGACTTGAAATGTTTTGATAATCCTAATATGAACATTTTTGAAATAAGGACTTAATTTTTCGATCATTCCTTATCTTTTCGTCCATATTTCAACAATTCTATCCGCAACCTGTTCCGATGTCAGCAAATCTGTATCAATTTCATATTGAGCGGCGCTTGCATATATCGGTGTTCTACGTTCTAAAACTTCTTCAACCTCCTCGGTAAAACTTTTTTCTCCTGTTAAAGAAGGTCTTTCTGTGTCGCCCTGAATCCGTTTAACGATTGTTTTCGTTGAAGCCTTCAGCCATATCATACAGGAAGTTGCGTTAAGTACTTTGATATTTTCAGCCCTTTCAATAACACCGCCACCAGTATCAATAATAATGTTATCTTGATCAGCCAATTCTCTAACAGCTTCGGATTCCATATCGCGAAATGCTGACCATCCATGTTTTTCAACAATTTCAGGAATTGACATGCCAGCTTTTTCGATAATTCTTGCATCCATACCAATACACTTCATCTGAAGACGTTTGGATAAAATTTCTCCGACAACACTTTTCCCAGTGCCCCGATACCCAATCAATGTTATGTTCATGATTTCAAATTCTCCATAACAACGCGGCGCATCACATCCACAGGCGCATCAACACCAGTAAATTGTTCAAATTGAAGGGCCGCCTGGTTAATAAACATTTCAACGCCTGGAATTACTTTGAGTTCGCGAGATTTGGCTTCAGCAATCAATTTTGTCTCAAGGGGCGTATACACAATATCAAAAACCACCTGATCAGGACGAAAAAGCTCAGGCGGAACTAATGAAGCGTCTGTTTTTGGGTGCATACCGATGGGGGTGCAATGGATAACGATATCCGCCTTTTCCATTTCTTGCACCAGCGTATTGTCACTCATTAATCCGGATCTGATTGATGCATTTGTTCCAGTTTTCAGGTCATTTTTCAATCCTTGAAGTTGAGCTTCATCAATATCAAGGAGTGATAGTTCTTTCAATCGGGTATTCTGTGCAAGGGTAAAAGATATGGCTCTTGCTGCTCCGCCAGCACCTAGCATCAAAACAATCTTTCCATCAATATCAACACCATTGTCAGTGAGTGCTTTTTGGGCGCCAGCACCATCGGTTCCCAGGCCGATTAATTTGTCTTGATCGTGAATGACTGTATTAATTGAGCCAATGTTGCGGTCTACAGGGGAAATCTCGTCCACATATTTCATGATTTCAATTTTGTGCGGAATAGTAACACTCATGCCACGAAAGTTTTTTAATGCCCGCATCCCTGCCATTGCGCCTTTGACATCCTCAACCGGACAAGCAACATAGACATAATTCAAGTCCAGATGCTCAAACGCAGCATTGTGTATTGCCGGAGAGAGGCTGTGTTTAACCGGATTGCCAATAACCGCACAGATTTGTGTGCTGCAGTCAATTAATCTCATATTTTTAAGCTCCTTTATCGTAATACTTATATTTTTTAAATTTAAAGAAAATTTACGCTGATTCTTAGTTATTTAATTGTTCTGAAATCGATTTTTTCAATCAATTGTTGAATGCCAGTAATTTGAAAACCGGATGCCATTTCTTTTATCAGTTGAAAAAAAGATTCATAAGCTGAATCAACATTCTGATGCAAATTAATCCAATCAAGAATACCATTCACATCACCAGCCATTGTTAAATCTAGAACAGTATTAAGAATTTGAACCGGTGGGTAAGTAATCGTTTCATGCGAAATCGGTTGTTTTGTGTGGCTTTCTACATGCGATGAATTCTGGGTTTTACCAGATAAGATAATGTCATTGAGATCAAACCAGACTTTTGTACCCTCACCGGTTTTACTGTCAATAATTAAATCGCTATTCATCATTTTTAATAATTTCTGGCTGATATATAATCCCAGACCGGTTCCTTCTTTTTGTTCATTTTTTTTCTTGATGCGCCTGAAGGCTTTAAAAATTGTTTTTTGTTTACCGATGTCTATCCCGCATCCAGTATCTTGAATACAAAATCGTATGCTTGTATCAATAATCTGAACAGAAAAATGAACATGACCCTGATCCGTAAATTTAATTGCATTTCCCAGAAGATTTAATAATATTTGTTGTAATCGTTTTTCATCAGCATTGATTGTTTTGGGTATTTTGTCTGGCGTGTTCACACAAAAATCAATGTTTTTTTGCTTTGCTTGAATGGCGCCCATTTCAGAAATGTATTGAATCATTGGCATCAATGGAATTATTTCAGGATAAATTTTCATTTTATGGGCTTCTATTGTGGAAAAATCGAGTAAATCATTGATTAAAGTTAGTAAATACTCTCCACTGTTATGAATTACAGATAAGGCTTTTTTATGTTTATCATTCAGCGTTATATCTTTAATCAGTAATTGGGAATAACCCAATATACCATTTAATGGTGTTCTTAACTCATGCGTCATATTGGCAAAGAACTCAGTTTTTGCCTGATCAGCCTGTTCAGCAGCTTTTCGCGCTGCCTGCATCTCTAATTCAGCCTGTTTACGAATGGAGATATCCCGAACAATGGCAAACCACACGGGTTGACGGCTCCAGACGCCTTTTGAAAAGCGGGTTTCAGCATAAAGAATATCCCCATTTTTTTTTACAATCACATTTTGAATTAAATGATCCTGACCTATTAATAATGTTGAAAGCTCTGAATAATCTTTTTTTTGATGTAAATCCAAAAAATTCATTGACAGCAATTCCTGGGATGAATATCCAAGATATTGGGGAGCAGCAATATTGAAATGAATAATTCTGCCAACTGTATCAACGATAAACAAAAGGTCATCCAGTGAATCAAATAACAATTGAAAATTTTTACGCGTTTCTTCTAATTCATATTCAGTGTTACGAACAGCTGTTTCATTGCGGATCAATGCAATATCATCAGATCGAACGATCGCATCTAACTCGCCCTGGTAAAGAGCAGAAATAATTGCCTCTGCCTTTTCCAATCTTTTTTGTAATTCGATACAATCAGGAGACACAATATTACCTCGGTACATGTTTCTATATTAAAATAAATACATTTCTTTACATTTATATTTCATTATGTTATTTGTCAAGTTTATTAAAATTTTTTAATAATACCCGAAGTTCTAGTAATAATAAAAAGAATAAAACGATGACTGAAACCCATCCTTCAAACATTACCATTCTCTTTGTTGATGATGATCCTGTGTTTTTAGAAATATTAAAGACAAGTATGGAAGATTTACACTATACTGTTATTTTTTCATCATCAGCAAAAGAAGCACTGTCTATTCTGGAACATCAGAGCATTCATATTGTTGTCACTGACATTCGAATGCCTGAAATGAATGGCTTTGAATTACTTGAAATTATTAAACAAAAATACCCCTATACACCTGTTGTTGCGTTGACATCTAATGATGATTTTAAAGATGCGATCAATTTTATGCAACAGGGCGGAACAAATTATATAAAAAAACATTCAGATCAGGAAGAGCTTGAAATGGCCCTTGATTCTGCTGTGAAACACTGGTCACTTTTAGATGAATTACGCATGAGCAATGAAACACTCCAACAAAAAAACAGAGCGCTGAAAAAAACAATTCGAAAACAGCGTGAGACATATTTTCAGTTAAAAAAAGCCAAAGAACTGGCTGAATTTGCAGATAAATCAAAGAGCCAGTTAATGGCTAACATGAGTCATGAGTTAAGAACACCTTTACATGGAATCACCAGTTATGTTCAATTCTTACAAAAAGACAGAGAATTAACGACCAGTCAAAAAGAAAAACTCGATATTATTCATCAATGCAGTGACAGGATTCTAACATTGGTCAACGATTCTTTGTCAGCCCTGGAAAAATTACCTGTAACGCAACACGATCAATCTGAACAAAGTGGTTTACAAACTGTTAATATGAACACTCAAAAAATGGAAATCACGACATCAGAATTAGAAAAAATTGGACGAACACAATTAATTGAGAATCTTTACTACATGGTACAAGAAGGTGATATTGAAAGTATTAAAAAATGGTGCCTCAATGTTCAAAAAAAAGATTCGTACTATAATTCACTGGCATCAACAGTTTTTCAACTGGCAGAAACATTCCAAATATCAAAAATTGAAACCATTTTATATCAGTTTTTTTTTAAAGAAAAAGAATAAGGTTTAATCAATGACAAATAAAAAAGAAACAAAGATTCTGATTATTGAAGATAATATCATCAATGTAACGATATTACTTGAACAGCTTAATATTCATGGCTACAAAACCTTAATTGCTGAAAATGGAGAAGTGGGTATTAAACGTGCCATATTTGCGCAACCCGATTTAATTCTATTGGACATTATGATGCCTGGAATTGATGGCTATGAAACCTGTCGTCAGTTAAAAGAAAACGTCCAGACGAAAGATATTCCCATCATATTTGTTACCGCTCTGACTGCAACAAAATCAAGAATCAGGGGATTTGAGCTTGGCGCAGTGGACTATATAACCAAACCTTTTCAACAGGAAGAGGTTGTCGCACGCATCCAAACACATTTGACCTTACAGGAACAAAAAAAGAAACTTGAAGAACTTAATCGCACAAAGGATACTTTTTTTTCAATTATTGCACATGATTTGCGCGGTGCTTTTATGCCGCTGGTTGGTTCTGTGAGTATTCTTGAAAAACTGATCCAGCAATATGATGATCAAAAATTACAAAAATTCGGTAATAATATTTCATTTTCCATAAAAAATATTCATAAGCTGCTGGATAATTTACTGTGTTGGGGACGTATTCAACGTCAACAATTATCTGCAAGCCCAAAAGCTGTAAATTTGTTCAAACTCATGGAATGGTTAACAGATTTGTGTCAGGAGCAGGCCCATCAAAAAAACATCCAGTTGCTTCATACGATCCCTCCTGAGCTGGAGGTTTGGGCTGATTCAAATATGATTGAAACGATTTTCAGGAATTTGATTACTAATGCAATCAAATTTACCAGACCTGAAGGAACAGTCTCAATTAGCAATGATCGTGATAAGAATCACATTATTATTTCTGTAAAAGATACAGGCATTGGAATTTCTTCAGAACGTCTTTCTGGAATCTTTAAAACAAACGTTAAAAACAAAACAAAAGGTACAGCCGGAGAAAAAGGAACAGGTCTGGGACTGATACTTTGTGATGAATTTGTTAAACTGAACAATGGTTGGATTTCTGTGGACAGCGAGATCAACCAGGGAACGACTTTTTCTGTTTACTTGCCAGAAAAATCCACACATGCATAATAGGGATAAATAAAATGCCTTTAACAATAATGATTATTGAGGATGACAATTTTACTGCTTATACGATTGCAGAACAATTGAAATATCTTTCATATCATATTCAGGCCTCTTTTGCGACTGCTGAAGAGGCACTCGCATATCTTTCTCAAAACAATCGTAATCTTCCGGATATCATTTTTATGGATATTCAATTGGCGGGTCAGATGTCGGGTATTGATGCTGCAAATGAAATATCAAAACAATTTGACAGTATTGTCATTTATTTGACAAATACCTCAGAAAATATACTTCTTGATAAGGCCATTGCCACAAAACCTTATGGTTATCTTATCAAGCCTGTTGACATGATCCAGTTAAAAGTCAGTATTCGGATGGCGATCAATCAAAAACGTCTTGAAAAAAAAAATCTGGAACAACAAAAAGAACTGGAATCAAGTCGTGAAAATCTTCAGACCCTGTTCGATACGATTGACGATCTAATCATTATTACGAAAACGGATGGCCATATTCTTGCGGCAAATCCAAGTGTTGAAAAACATTTAAAAATTACACAAGATCAAATTGAACAAATGTATTTTAAGGATTTAATTCCAGAAGAAGACCATCTAATGATTACAGAACTATATGCAAAAGTACAAAAGGACAAAAATATAATATCCAGGATGTTCCTTAAAAAGAATGATGGAAATACAATTCCTGTTGAAACCAGAATCGCACATGGCAAATGGCATGGTATGACTGCTATCTATTATATTTCAAGAGATTATACAGAAACAATGAACGCTGAAAAAGCGATGCGTGATGCCAAAGAAGCGGCCGAAACAGCCAACAAATCAAAAAGTGAATTTATTGCCAATATGTCTCATGAATTTCGAACGCCAATGCAATTGATTATGCACTGTGCCAAATCAGGCGAAAAAAATTATGAATCCTTGCCAAAAGATAAAATATATGCTTATTTTAAAAATATTCATGAAGCAGGCAACCGGTTGCTTCCATTACTCAATGATCTACTGGAGATATCCCGACTGGAATCTGGTAAACGAATTTATCTTTTTAAAACAGCGCGCATTGAACCCGTCATTGATATTGCACTTTCTGAGCTTCAACAAATGTTTACTGAGAAGGATATCAAGCCTGTTGTGAAAATAAAGCAACCGCAATTAAGAGCGTGCTTCGATTCTGATAAAATCGTACTGGTTTTACAGAATATTATCAGTAATGCAATACGATTCAGTCCGGAAAACAGTAAGGTATATGTCTGTTCTCATCCTGTTACTTATGATGGTGAAAGCCCTGATATTAAAATATCAATAATAGACCAGGGTATCGGTGTTCCTGAAGATGAGCTTGAAATGATTTTCGATAAATTTTTTCTAAGCAGCAGGACCCGCAGGGGTTCGGGTGGCATTGGTCTGGGACTGTCAATCTGCAAAAAAATTATACATGACCATGGCGGGGTAATCTGGGCTGAAAATAATCCTGACAAGGGCGCTGGATTCCATTTTATATTGCGATCAACATGTTCAACAATTTAAGATCGCTTAGAAAGTCTAAAATAATAAATTCCCCAATCGGAAAAGTCGGACAAGTCGGACAGGTCAGACCAGTCTGACTTGTCTGACTTTGCAAATTAATACCTGACATTAAAAATTGGGAGAACATAATGGAAAAAACCAGAATACTTGTTGTTGATGACGATTCGATGAATTTATTTGTGTTTCAGGACATTTTTATTTCAGAGGATCAGTTTATTTGTGAATATGTTGAAAATGGTGAAGATGCGCTTGAAATTTTACCTTCATTTCGACCGGACATAATCTTGCTGGATATCATGATGCCTGGAATTTCCGGATATGAAGTCTGCAAAAAAATTCGTCAAGAGCCCAAATATCAATTTATAAAAATTATCATGGTTTCCGGAAAAGGAATGCTTGTTGAGCGTCTTGAAGGCTATGAAAAAGGGGCAGATGATTATATTGTCAAACCATTTGATAGAGATGAATTATTGGCAAAAATTAATGTTTTTAAACGTCTCAAGCGAGTTGAAGAAATACAAAGCAATCAATCCAACTTATTGGCATTACTTTCGCATGAAACAAAAACGCCCATGAGTGGTATTATCGGCGCTGTGGACCTATTACTGGCCGATAATTGTTCTCAAAGTCAGACTGATATGCTCAACATCGTTCAAAGTAGTGCCCGGCAATTATTGCAGTTTATTGAAAGAATTACATTATATTATCGCCTGTCACAAGGACAAAAATTTGAAATGCAACCTGTCAGCCTGATGCTATTACTGGAGAATTTGTTGGATGATCTTCAGAAAGAATTAACTGAAAAGCAAATAAAAATATCATGGTGCAACAAACAGGAATTAAATGTTCAAGCAGACTGGTACTATGCTCAGGTCGCCGTTCAAAATATTATAGAAAATGCAATTAAATACTCACCAGATGAGGGTGAAATATGTATAACAATTGAATCTGATTCTGCTATGTGTAAGGTTCGTATTTCAGATCAGGGTCCAGGTGTGCCCGGTGAATATCTGACAAGGATTTTTGAACCATTTGGCATTCAAGATATCAGACATCATCATAAAGGACTGGGGCTGAGTCTGGCAACATCGCGTTTGATTTTTCAGTTGCATCAGGGCGATTTTTTTTGCATTCCTGAGACAGATAAAGGCGCAACGTTTTGTTTTCAATTGCCTGTTGCTGACGAATAGTTTGTTCAGAAATGTTCGATTAAAAAACTTCTAATATGTCAGAAGTACCAAATTTGAAAATTTGGACTCCTGTTCGGGACCAGGTGAAATGTGAAATCCGAAAAATTATCAGAGAATAATTCATTTAAATATGGCATTACTGCCAGAGTTCTTTTTTGGATATCTCTTGGAATGGGAATTCTGGGAATCATTTTCATGACTGTTCAATATGATACCTGTCAACGTTTGCTTGCCACAAAAAATGAACAATACTTATCAAATCTCATTGATCGCATCATCCAGGCCAGGCAATTAACTTCCGCAGGCATGGTGAAAAAGATAACGACTGACATTGAATCATTTCAATACATCGAAGTCTTTGAAACTGTTGATAAAATGGTTGCACAAGATGAATCCTTGTTAAATGCTTTCATTATCGATACAAATGGGTATATTCATCATCAAACACACCCTACGCGATATGTTTCTTTAACCAAGAAAGCTGTGCAAAACAAAAATTTACTTGCAGGTTTAATTGAATCACATCTTTTTATCAAACAAGAAAAAGCATTTCTAGAATGTACTGTGCCAATTTTAATACATTACGATGTGTGGGGAATGCTAAAACTGGTATATCAATTATCAGCCATTGATCGGGAAAAAAAACGTTTGAATGCACATCTCAGATTCTTGTTGTTTTACAACATGATCTGGATGTTTGGCGTATGGATCAGCGGCATGATTTCCATTTTGATCGCACTGTATATTATCATGATTCGACATTCTCGCAGACTTGTTCAAATGGGCAGAGAAATTGAAAATTTTCAAAATGAAAAGGAAAATGTGTACACAAGCCTTGAATCGCGAACTGACGAAACCGGTTTTTTGGCCAGACAGATATATCAAAAATTTTCACGCTTGAAAAAAAGAGTAAAAACCATTCAGTCTGAATATAATCAACTCAATGAGAGCTATGAGGATTCGTATCAAATAACTGAAAAAACACGATCACTTCTACAGGAAGTACAGGCCGGTCTCAAAGAATGGGATTATCAATTTCGAACAGTTTTTGGGTGTTGTCAGGAATCATTAATATTTATTAACTGTCAAGGGAAAATTCTGGAAGCCAATCAATCCTTTTTAAAACTTTGTGGTTACAGTATTCAAGACATTCAACATAAGGAATTTGTTGAATTAATTCCCAAAGATTGGCAATCAATATTTACTCAGACATTCATGCGCCAGGTTCAGACGCAGACACAAACACAAGTGGTTGAAATTGCCATTGTCTGTAAAGATAACACATATCTGTACCTGTCAATTACAGGACGTTTATTGTTTAAGAACAATACAGACCCCCATAAAATATTAATTGCCGGCATTGAAATGTCATGGAAAAGACAAACACAATACATGTTAAATGATCTGGAATTATTATTAAAACAGGATTTGAAGGATTCATTGAGTCGTGTCATTGGTTTGTCCGAACTAATGGCTGTAAAAACTCAGGTGGGTAAAAAAGATTTGATTGACTGGTCTCAAATTATTCATCAGAATGCGCGAAGAATGTTAGACATGCTTCAACAAGCCCTGGATATTTTCAAGATTGAGGCTGATGCTTACGCGCTCAATTGTCGTCAATGCAATTTAAATAATATTTTTCAAAAAATAAGCACAGATTTTTCTTCAATATTGTTGGCAAAGTCAATGGAAATCCAGTATATCATGAATGAAGATTCTGTATTATGGGATCAGGTTTTTGAGATATGGGGTGATTGTAATTTGCTTCATGTCATGTTTAGCCTGTTGCTGGGAGATATTGTTGAACACTCACCTGAAAATCAAAAATTAACAATATCAATAGCGCAGAAAACAGATTTGCATATCAGTATTCAATGTCAAATGCCATTGCCGGAAAATACACTGAACAATTTTTTTGTTCGACCATCCGATACCTCAAAACAACACAAAGGTGCTTACACAGCTATGCTTATTGCAAAAGCGCACGGCGGCACACTGGGCATTCGTTCCAGCGCAACGCATTCATCACAATTTATTTTAATCTTACCTGATAATAAATCCACGGCAATTAATGATACGAAGACATATACAAAACGAATACTCATTGCTGATGACAGCCCGAACAGTCATTTACTCATGGAATTCTATTTATCAGAATACAATGACTGGCTGAAAGTGTTTGCCAATAATGGCCAGGAAGCTGTTGAGCGATTTCAGGAAATGCCCTATGATACAATTCTGATGGATATTGAAATGCCTGAATTAGATGGTATTTCTGCAATTAAAGCCATTCGTAAAATTGAACAAAATATGCCTGAACGTAGCAAAAAACCAGCGCAGATTCTGGTCATGACGGCTGATACGTCCGATGAAACACGCATGAATGTTATTGAGGCAGGCGCAAATGCATTGATCGAAAAACCCATTAATTCGGAAGAACTGATTGAGATGATTTGTAAATAACATATTTCAATCTTGCCTGTTTTTCTTTTTTCTTGACATGAAAAGCCAAAATATGATTACTTTTCAATATGCTGAGGAAATTTTGAAAATTAATTTCCCCATTTGCAAAATTCGGACATGTAAGCTCTGTCTATTTTTTGCAAAGTTTCCCGCTTTATGTCGGTAGTCGATCTATCTATTTTTTGCAAAGAGAAACTAATTTATTAGTGATTTCCTGACATGAATCAAACTTGACCCCAAACACTGAATTTGATAATAAGTACTTTCAAAAACGTTAAATTGTAACCGGGCTTTTAAACCAAATTAATAACAGGACAAACCCAATGATAATAAAACTGAATAAATTTGCAATTGCCGAACTTGATGAAACAAGCATCATGTTAAAACAATTTTATGATAATCGAAATGGCAACGCAGTTATGGTGAAATTTGAACTTAAGCGCTTTTACGATAAATTTGAATCTGCATTGCTTTTTGTCCGCGTGACAAGCTCTGAAATGAAAAAAACGCGCGATATTACCAGCAGTCGGATCCGACTTAGAAAAGGAGAAAATTTTCCTTTATACTATGTTTCATCAATTGATGCAGTGATGGATTTATCTCTGATTTTTGAAATTCAAAGCAATAATTTTTCCGAATATGAAAAATTTGGTTCAATCAAAGTATATCCACATGCTAAAAATGATAAATTCAAATTTGTTGATTCCAAAGTAGATACCTCACGAATAGATATCAATAAATATAGAACCACATCGCCCCGCACATCACCCTTTGGAATGAAATCACCGGTTGTTGAAGAAATAAATATTGGCCCAAAACGACAATCATCTTTTAGTTTGGATGACACCATGACGCCTGCAAAAATAGAAAAGCTCAAAAGACAGATGGGGCTGACAGACGATTTATTGATGCAACGTCTCGGCCTGACTGATGATGCCCTTCGCATGAGACTGGGACTCACCGATGAACTGATTCAAAACTTCATTGATACGGCTGTAAATATGGTTCGTGAAAATCTGGGAATATCTGATGATATTCTCAATATTTTAAGTTTCAATACTCAGCAGTATTCAATGGACATTCAACGCCTCAGATCAACCATTGAAAAATTTAAAAATGATATCAATTACATACAAACCACCATTGATAAAATGAATATTCCTGGCCTGGAGAAAGATTATAACTATGTTGAAAAACGATATGATTGGGCAAAACTTCGATGCGAACAGCTTGAACGAAAATTTGTCAATGAGTTAGACGATTTGACTGAAGTCATGAGTGAAAAAAATGAAGCACTGGATCAATTACTTCAGGAATTTCTGGATTGGACAGATGAAAAACGACAGGAAATTCAAGGTGAACTGGATAATTTTCTTGATTTTCAGAATCGTTATTCTGAAGCCATTCAAATGATAGACAATCTCAAAACACAAACCGACCATATCAAAATGATTGACCCTTTTGAACGTGCATGCAGTGCCGCAGTAAGACTCTATAATATATTAAATCAGGATAAAAATGTTACGTCGCAGGAAATCAAACAAAAATTTTCAAAAGATTTACAGGATCGAATGCAACTGATGCTTCAATTTGAAGAAATCATTGATCGTCTGCTTCCACCTGATATGACAGAACAAAATGCAGGCAGTATTGCTGAGGACATTCAATCTATCAAAAACAAATTTTTTGAAATTCGGAATTGCTACGCATTTTATCCACCTGTTTTATCAGAATCATCCGATGTTTTTATACAAAAAGTCAAACACATCAGCTATCAGGATATTGAAGAAGAAACCCGTCTTCAAGAGGAAAAACAGTTAAAGACCGGTCCGTGGAAATCATTAGATCCTTTACATTTTTATCAGGAGCGTGTTGATTTTCATTTGGAACAGTTGCGACAACAATATTTAAAAGAAAAAGATACTGCTTTGCCCGCTATGTTTAAAACAGAACAACCCCTCATTGAGGCCTTAAATGCGTTTGTTGTAAATGACCTGTTCGCTTTCATTCAAAAGAAGCTCCCTGCCATTGAAGATAAATATGCGCAAATGGTTGCTGCTGATAAGCCTGTTGCGCCTTTGTTTAATAATACACGTAAAGATTTAATGTCAATTTCCAATATTCAAGAAATTATCGTGGAACCTGAGGTTGATTTGTATGACCAGGAATTGCATCAACGCATTAAAACAAATCATCGCCCGGATTTACAAGATCAGGTCATACTTGAAACCCTTTCAACTGGTTATCGGCTCGGCGCTGTCGGGCCTGTTCTTGAAAAAACGCAGGTGATTATCAACGCGACGAGATAAATATGCTTGATACCATTGCCCTTTTTGTCAATTGCTGCCGCTCATCCGGATTGGCAATTGCGACTGCTGAAGTTCTGGATTGCATGGAGCAACTGAAACATATTAACGTACTGGATGAGAATCAATTTAAAGCAGTGCTTCAAGCCAATTTTGTCAAATCATACCGATTGATTCCCCATTTTGAAAAACTCTATGACCTGTTTTTTCACCAGCTCAAGAGTGAATTACCCACAGAAGCAGATGAACATTTCTCGATGATGGCTGATATGCAAGATTATTTAAAGGATACAAGCAGTGATGAACTTGATGCTTCTATTGTGGATTTTCTATTTGATGATCCCAATGCTTACCTGCAAGAAATGTATAAAATTCAAACACTTTCTGAAACGCAACAACAGGGTGTCAAATCAAATATGGGCGCTTTAAACATGCGCTTATCCATGATGTTGACAATCAATCAAGTGCGCTCTCGCATGGCTTCTTTTTCTGGAGACAATCATTCAAAACAGGATGTCAATCGCATGCTGAAACTTCTTGATAAGCGTCTTGATCGGGCCAATTTGCTGCTCAGAGATGACATGCCATTGGATGATCAACATGTACAGGTGATTCGTTCAAAAGACAATTATCGAAAAAATTTAGGTGATGTTCCATTTTCCGCCTTAAGTCCAGATGAAATATTAGAAATGCGCGATGTTGTAAAGCGATTGGTTCGAAAATTAAAAGATGTTGTGGGGCGTCGCTATGCAGCCATGAGAAAGGGAAAAATTGATATCAAAAAAACCTTGCGTCGGGCAGATAAGTTTCAAGGCGTTCCCATGAAACTGATTTTTCGAAATCGACCGCCGCGAAAAGGTAAAATTGTGACCTTATGTGATGTCTCTGGTTCTGTATGGTCTGCGGCACGGTTTATGCTCAATTTGATATACTCACTTCAAGAATACTTTTCCCAGGTCAAGAGCTTTGTTTTTGTTGCGGGGTTAAATGATGTAACAGATATTTTTGATCGATACGATATCAATACAGCAATAGAAAATGTTATGAACAATCCGGATATCAATTATCAGGATTATACCGATTATGGAGAAACGCTTCGGCAATTTTACAAAAACCATATGGATTGTTTAAACCTGAAAACCACCTTAATTATTGTGGGTGATGGTCGTTCCAATTATCTTAATCCACAGGCACATATCCTTGAAGAAATGCGAAATCATTGTTGCCGGGTGATCTGGCTCAATCCGGAACCCGAACAATTCTGGGCAACAGGTGACAGTGAAATGCATACTTACAGCCAACACTGTCATGAAGTTCGGCCGTGCATTAATTTAAACCAACTCTTGAGTTTTATTGAACACTTGGTTTTATGATCATATGAATAATGATAACAACATAAGTACAAAAAAACCTGACCTGCTATTCATTTCAGACACGCCGCTGGAAATTGATCAGACAAGCCGGCAAGAATCAAATCTTTCATCTGAAGGGAAAAAACATGCAAACCCGAAGCCGGCATTAGTCGTTCCAAAGCCCACTCAAGAATTTGATATGCCAGATGATATTATTGCTGAGGATGCCAGCCGAGAGAATGAAATGCCCGCTCAAATTGTTGAACCTCATCAGTCATCAGAGACTGATGATAAAAAAGTCCTACAAGACAGTTCCGAGCCGAAAAAAAAAGGATTACTTCGAAAAATAGTGCAGTGGTTTTTGTTGTGGGCACTGATATCATTTATAATAATTGCATTATTGTTTGCTGGTTTTGTCTATATATTACAACGCAATGCACCCGATTTTTCATCATTGAAAGACTACGACCCACAGGTCGCAACACAGGTGTTGGATGTACGCAAAAACTTAATTGCCGAATTTTTTACGCAACGTCGATTTGTCAAACCATTGCGATTGATTCCCAAAAATCTGATCCAGGCATTTATTTCTGCTGAAGATGCCCGATTTTACGAACATAATGGTTTTGATATTAAAAGTATCATTCGTGCATTTATCAAAAACCTTATAGCTGGACGAATTGTGCAGGGTGCAAGCACGATAACCCAGCAAACTGCAAGATCATTTCTGACATCGCGACATAAAACCTATATGAGAAAACTTCAAGAATTGATTTTGGCCTGTCAACTGGAGCAAACTTTTTCAAAAGATCATATTTTATATCTATATTTAAATCAAATATATCTGGGTTATGGCGCCTATGGTGTCGAAGCAGCATCTCAGAATTATTTTGGCAAGTCCATCAATCAACTGAGTATCGCCGAATGTGCAGCACTGGCTGGGCTGCCACAGGCACCAGCACGTTATGCACCCGACACAAATTTTAAAGCATTTAAAGCGCGACAGAAATATGTTTTAAAACGAATGTATAATGAAGGATTTATTACAGATGAACAGGCCCGCGAAGCTTTTGATCAGCATTTGAATATTTTACCCCGAAGAAATCGTTTTGCTGAAAATGCACCCTATTTCAGTGAACATGTTCGGATTGAATTGGAAAAGCAATTTGGTGACAATACCATTTACAATGATGGCTTAACAATATATACCAGCATTGACATGCAAATGCAGCGAACTGCCCAAAAAGCCGTAGAAAAAGGATTAAAAGCCATAGAAAGAAGGCAAAAATATCCAAAATCGCATCCGACTTTACAAGGAGCGTTAATTTGTATGGATATTCACAATGGACATATAAAAGCGATGGTGGGTGGACGAAATTTTTCAAAATCCAGATTTAACAGGGCAATTCAGGCGATTCGTCAGCCAGGTTCCGCATTTAAACCCATTATTTATTGTGCTGCTTTGGATGCTGGATTTACTGCAGCATCAATCATCATTGATTCCCCCATTGTTATGGAAGATCAGGATAATGATTTTGTATGGAAACCCAATAATTATGAAAAAAAATTTTATGGGCCAACGACTTTAAGAAGAGCACTTGCTTTGTCACGTAACCTGGTAACAATCAAGTTATTACAAAAAGTGGGTATTGATACAGTAATTGATTATGCAAGGAAACTGGGCATAACAACGCGCATCCAAAATGATTTATCTATTGCCCTGGGGTCATCCGGAGTTTCTTTGATTGAACTGGTAAGGGCTTATGCTGTATTTGCCAGTGGTGGATATTTGATTGAACCTGTTTCTATGCTGAAGGTTGAGAATCAAGCCAAAGAAAAAGTGAAATTGCTGCCAGCTAAAGAAAGGAAACAAGTGATTGATACCACCACAGCATATTGCATGACCCATATGCTTCAGGCAGTTGTTCAGCAGGGAACTGCAAAACGATTAAAATCAATTAAACATTCCATCGCAGCCAAGACAGGTTCAACAAATAATTTGTATGATGCCTGGTTTATTGGCTATACACCAAAGTATATTACAGGCGTCTGGGTTGGATTTGATCAACCCCAATCCATTGGTGAAAAAGAAACAGGAGCAAGAGCAGCGCTTCCCATCTGGCAAGATTTTATGAAAGAAATTCTTGGCGGACGGAAAGTGCGTAAATTCGCCATTCCATCCGGGGTTACTTTTTCTAAAATTGATGCAGATACTGGTACATTGCCAACATCAACGAGCAAACATACTGTTTATGAATGCTTTAAAGAAGGTACTGGGCCGAATCCAATAGAATCAGAGAAGACAGACAATGTATCTTTTGATTCGTTTTTTAAGGATCATTTCTGAAAAATTCTGACTCACTGATATTGCGTAAAGCATCAATCGCGTCTTCAATTCCTATTCTGTTAATTCTGGCTCACTGATATTGCGTAAAGCATCAATCGCGTCTTCAAGTCCTATTCTGTTATCCAAATTAATATCAAAACGACGTAATTCTTCAGCCAGTTCTTTAACAGAGGTTTGTTTTTCAGATCTGCGCACATGAAAACGTTTTAGCGGCTGCATTTTTTCGTTACACAAAAACTCATTCACAGAAACACTCACATATTCTTCAGCACTGCTTTCATTTTTTGCAATCCATTGAAACTTTACATATAGTAGGGTACCGCTTGCTGTTACGAGATCCTTTGTTGCAGATATCACACCTGTGATGCTGCCTGTTTGCGTCATATTAACATGAATATCATACATTTTATTATTCAGTACAGTATTTTCAAGTGTAATTCCAAGGGGTTTTAAACGATTGGCATCATAAGTAACTGAAAAATCAACACCTGAAATGCTTTTAATCTCCTCAATTTCTAATGGAATCAATACACTGTCACTTTCATTGGAATTGATATCATTTGTTAAATTATTTTGGGCAATTCTTTTTTTAGATGTATCAGGTGTCCAGTTGCCAGTTGTATCTCCGAGTCGAAATGCAACAAAGTTTATATTGCTTAAAGATTCTTTAACTTCATACAGGAGCATCCCTTTTGAATATGCAATGGGCGGCCATTCCTGACATTCATCTTTATCGACGATTGCGCCTTCACTTATAAACAATCTTGGATAAGTATTGGCTGGTGTAAAAACCCATTCCAGACAATAATCATTTAGACATGAGGTCAGACCTGCACGATATCTGGCAACACGAGATGCATCAGTTGCACCAATTCTGCCGCTTTGTGTGACATCTGCTGCAATCATTTCAAAACAATTTAAGGGATAACTTTCAGAGGCATAACGAAAAATGCTGGCAGCATCAGTACCAGAAAGACCTTGCAAATCATCTGTTTTTTTCGCAGTGAGAAAATAAGAACCTGGAATAATTTTTGAAAAATTGTATTCACCCTCTTCATTCGTTTGTGTTTGATATTCATGATCCCCCACAAGTATTAATGATACATTTCTGACCGCTTGTTCATTACTAAAATATGATACTTTACCTGAAACTGATGGAAAATCCATGATTGTAATATGACATTGGCTTATTGAACTGATTTTTGGATTCTGATTCACTGGCCTGTCTTCAATATATATGCTGACAATCGCATCGCCTGTTACATTTGATACTGGCTTGAACGTTAATGTACCATCATTGGTGATACCCGGTTGAATGTCAAATAATTGATTGGCATTATTTGTTACAATAAAACCATATGCCTGATCTTTTTCATTTTCAGGCCCTGTTTTAATTTGAGTTGCCCAGTTTTCAAATAATTGAAAATCTGCATTTTTAAAAATTGTGATATCCGGACCTTTGATAAATGATGGGGGATCATTCTGGGGTAGAATTATAATTGAAGCTGTATATGCTTCACTTATGTCAATTCCGCCATATTCATTTCCGCCATTGTCTTGAATTTGAATCCAAATATACGATTCACCTGTCTGGTTCGCTGATGTTGAAAAATACAGATCTCCAGTTGAATTCATCTGCGGTAAATTTTCAAACAAAACAGGGTTTTCAGTTACTACAGTAAAAGAAATCTCTTGATCAGCTTCAAAGACATCACCGGCTTTCATGTTAACAGCCCATTGCGTAATAAAATGTGCTCCCGAATCCTCCATAACTGTAATATCATTTCCCGGCGTAAAAGAAGGCGGATCATTAACAGGAAGAATTTTGATTAAAAAGTACTGTTTAGATGATATGGCATTTTTGCTGTCCTGGAGTATCATTGCGATTTCAGCAGTACCAGAAACGTTTGTTTTAGTCTTAAAAATGAGGGATCCATTGGGAAGTAAATGGGGCAGTTCTTCGAACAATTCCTTAGACTGTGTCGTTGTGAGAAATGAAACATTTTGATCACTTTCATTGGATGGCCCGGGAGAAATATTTGTTGCCCAGTTGGAAAATATTTGTCGGTCATCATCTTCAAATATAGACACATCAGGCCCTATGTCAAATGAAGGTGGATCATTGACAGCAAGAATAGAACAGACAATTGTTTTTTGGATATAATGAATACCATCAAAAATAGAAACTGTAATGTCGATTTCTCCAAACACATGAGGAGATGGCACCAGTTGAAGTGATCGTTGGGCATGTATACCATTTATCGTAACAGGTTCTGCAAAAAATCCAGTATATGCTGTATGAGCTACTGTAATCGTCAAATCATCAACAGCGGTTTCTGTATCATGCACTGTAAAAGATATTTCAAAAGGGCCCTGATCTTCTGTTACTTGAATATCTTCAAGATTAGATATCATGGGCGGATAATTCATTACAGTAACAGATCCGCTATGAACGCTGGCAACCTTTTCATTTATTTCTGCCTTTGTAATCAAGATAGATTGGGGTTGATGCCATTGATTCTCAGTAAAATCTCCAGTTCGACCCAGATCATCAAGTACATGACAGACCAGATAGGCCACTATACCTGACCCGACTACACAAGTGTTTGTCGCACCTAGAATTAAGATAGCTCGACCTGACTGAGAAAGCTCTGCTTCAAGCGTATAATGATCATCAGTCAGAATACCACCTGTCAGTTCAGCTGATTGTACAGAAAGGATATTGGGATCATAATCAATTGTAATGTCAATACCTTCCATTTGAATCATACTGGTATTGGTTAAAGAAATGGGAATTCTAAGGGTTTCACCCGCATGTGCGGAAACGTTTCCAATCTTGATATGTAAGTCAGATTCTTTTTTTATAATCGTGCCAGTTTCAGCCAGCGCATATGCTGTACCCAACTGTCCATGAATACCTCTTAAGCGGAGATTGTTATCAATGGAATGATCATTCCATTTGTTCCCATCAAATCTGACAAGTGTGCCAGAGTCACCCACACAATAAACATCATTTTCAGAACTTCCCCAAAGCTCCCACAAATCAGAAGTTACTGATAACTGGGTATCGTTCCATTGCAGGCCATTAAAATGATATACGATGCTACGTCCATTATACAAAGTTCCAGCCGCGAAAATATGCATGCCAGAAGTAAAAATTCCCCAGATTTGATCGGAATTCACTGCTTTAATTTCAGTCCATCCCACTCCATTATAATGATAAATACGCTTAAAGTCACCGGCTGCATATATATCATTTTCATGATTTCCATAGATGGTAAAAAATGTTTTGAATTCATCACCAATCATCATAGGTAACCAGGATTCGCCATCATATTTTAATATGACACCCGCGCCAACTGCATAAATTGTATTTATATCTGTTCCCCATATATCGTATAACCACTGACGTGTTCCACTATTCATTGTGGACCAGCTGTTACCATCATAATAAAGAATAACACCATTACCACCGACAGCATAAACATTATTGGTATCCGGCCCCCATATGCCCCAGATCGGTACGCGATTGGGTGTCGCCATTTTCTGCCAGTTGTTTCCATCAAAGTGCATTATCGCCCCTTGATAGCCAACGACATAGATATCCTGATCAGAAAAGCTCAAAATATCATAACCATAAATACCCTCTGGCGATTTCATTTTAGTCCAGCTTTGCGCAAATGCTTGTATACCAACAATTGAGTAAATAAGAATCGCTAACACACCAAAACGCTTGACAAAAAACATATACGCCTCCCCCTTCAAAAAATAAATAACATATTGATTATATTGCAAATATAATTAGTGTATTTCAGATATTAAAATACGTCTAACATAAAAAACGAATAAGTTTTAAGGAAAGTATAAAAACTTAAAATCCAATATGTTATGTTAAATAATTGTTAATGATATGGTAATCATTTGAAGTATTTGCCACAAAAAATATGAAGTTCTTGACTATTATCTGCAATTTTTATGCCGAAGATTAGGTTTAATGTTTGAACTTTTACTTGAGTTTCACCAAAATCTATATATAAATATAAAGCTAGAAAGTTTGAAAAATGTCGATATCGTTATTGGATATAGTGATTCACATAAATATCAGAATTGGAATAAATACAAAAACAAAGGAAAAATTTCATGAAAACAATAAGATTAGTACTACCTTTCGTTTGGATTCTTATCACAATTCAAACAGCACATTGTGACGTGCCCTTTACTGTCAATCCATCAAATTTTGAACATTGGGGTGCGATTACTGCAATCGTTCACAATTACAATAATGAAAACATATCTGGCCAAAGTGATGCCCTTGCTGCTTTTGTGGGAAGCGAATGCCGTGGATTTGCCATTGCAATGCATCCGCCTGAAGGGATACGTTTCTTCCTACAGATCTGGAGCAACGATCCTGGCGAAACCATTTCTTTGTATTTTTATGATGCTGCCAGTGAAACAATACAAGAAATTCAGGAAGATATCACCTTTTCACCAGGAATGACATTGGGTCGTATTGATTCACCCCAAATTTACCATTTGAAGGATTTCAGAAAACAAGGGTGTACCGATCCAAAAGCAAAAAACTATGAACCTCTGGCTGAAATTGATGACAATTCTTGCATCTATGCGCCTGAACTGGATTATATTGACAATCAAATCATTGATGAAGATACCCAACTCGTTTACCCTTTAACTGCAATTGATGGTGATAACGACCCTTTAAACTTCACAGTTCAAATATCAGACACATCTTTTTCAACAAAAATTGACAATCAAACATTGATTGTAACACCTCCCAATAATTATTATGGTTCCGTCGATCTGATTGTTAATGTAACAGATGGTCAATACACTGATACATGTGATTTCCAACTGATTGTCAAGGCGGTAAATGACCCACCGGTAGTTTCATCAATTTCCAACCAGAATATTTATGAAAATTCGACAATATCATCCATATATTTTTCAGTGAGCGATATTGAAAATGATGACTATCAAGTGTCTGTTCACTCAAGTAATACTGACTTGCTCAATGATAATGGTATTGTTCTCGCTGCGAATGAATGGTACTGGAATCTCACATTGTC